>Ga0215277_1091_pt1 | contig 27458 bp, 17 predicted proteins | sample ZER3_50Endo4_M4_FD_182619 | JGI IMG/M metagenome (GOLD analysis project Ga0215277, IMG submission 182619) | Enriched cells of freshwater protists from Biology Centre CAS, Ceske Budejovice, Czech Republic - ZER3_50Endo4_M4 | ecosystem: Environmental > Aquatic > Freshwater > Unclassified ... | reverse complement strand
CACAAAGTAATTATGACGCCTGAAAATTCCATGTATTTCAACCATGCACAGTTTTCTAAAGAAGATTCGCTGACCGCTGCTAAGTACCTGCCATTGAGTTCAGTTTACAATTATGAACCGGTACCGGCATCACTAAGCACCGAAGAAAGTAAATACATCTGGGGGGCACAGGCTAACCTTTGGTCAGAGTACATCGGCAATCCGGCCAAAGCGGAATATATGTTGTTTCCAAGATTAGATGCGCTGAGCGAAGTATTGTGGAGTCCTAAGGACAAACGTGATCTGGGCGATTTTAAGAAGAGACTAGAAACCCAGTTAAAGCGTTACGATCTGCAAAAAACGACTTATAGTAAGCGTTACCTTCGGGGAGGATCGGAATAAATTTGCAGAAAGCATCAGTTAAATCAATTCCATTTTTTATATTTGCCTAATCATTAGTCAATGCAAAAGAGAACACTGCTAGACGGAAAAAAATTCCAAATCACAATTAAGCGACTTTGTCATCAGTTAATTGAGAATCACCACGATTTTTCTAATACCGTACTGATTGGGATCCAGCCCAGGGGGCCTTATTTTGCCAATCGGATACAGCAGGAACTTTCGGAAATCCTCAAGAAGACTACCATTAAAAAAGGTGATCTTGACATTACGTTTTTCAGGGATGATTTCAGGAGAAAAGACGGCATCGTATCGGCAAGCAGCAATAACATAGATTTCATTATAGAAGGAAAAAACGTCATCCTGATAGATGATGTACTGTGGACAGGCCGAACCATCAGATCAGCTATGGATGCCCTGCTCGCTTATGGCAGACCGGCTAAAGTAGAATTGATGGTATTGATAGACAGGCGTTTTTCCAGACAACTGCCGATAGAACCCAATTATATCGGGCATCAGGTAGACAGCTTAAACTCTCAAATGGTGAAAGTGAGCTGGAAGGAAACTGAAGGTGAAGACAAAGTTATCTTATTATCAGAAAGCAATAAATAGTATGGCAGTAGAGAAATTATCAACAAGACATCTCTTAGGTATTAAAGACATAAACCGGAATGACATTGAATTGATTTTTGAAACTGCAGATAATTTTAAGGATGTGATCAACAGACCTATTAAAAGGGTTCCGTCTTTAAGGGACATCACCATTGCCAACATCTTTTTCGAAAATTCTACCCGCACCAAACTTTCATTTGAACTGGCGGAAAAAAGGCTTTCGGCGGATGTGGTAAATTTTGCAGCTTCCTCTTCTTCTGTAAGCAAAGGTGAAACACTGATTGATACCGTAAATAATATTCTGGCCATGAAGGTAGATATGGTGGTAATGAGACATCCTTATGCGGGTGCAGGTCAGTTCCTTAGAAAACACATCAGGGCACAAATTGTCAATGCCGGAGATGGTGCCCATGAACATCCCACTCAGGCATTGCTAGATGCATTTTCCATTCGTCAGAAACTGGGAGAGGTGGCCGGCAAAAAGGTCGTGATCGTGGGTGATATCCTGCACTCCAGAGTTGCCATATCAAATATTCTCTGTCTGCAAAAGCTTGGTGCAGAAGTCATGGTCTGCGGACCAACAACACTGATCCCTAAACACATAGCCAGTCTGGGTGTAAAAGTTGAGCATAATCTGCTGAAGGCATTAAACTGGTGTGATGTGGCCAATATGCTGCGCATACAGCTGGAAAGACAGGACATCAAGTATTTCCCTTCTCTACGGGAATATGCCATGATGTATGGACTGAATAAACAAATCCTCAACAGCCTGGATAAAGAGATCATCGTGATGCATCCCGGACCGATAAACCGTGGTGTGGAGATCACAAGTGATGTGGCTGACAGCAAGCAGTCTATTATCCTCGAACAGGTAGAAAATGGTGTTGCTGTAAGAATGGCGGTACTTTATCTGCTTGCTTCGCAGAGGGATTAGGAGACGATAAAAGCTTGTTCATACCATTTTCCTTTTCTTTTCGTTAAACCAGTGTTATCAACACATGTTAATTTCTTGTAGCTATTAGACACAATACTATATTTATATTAGTACCAACCATATTTGAAACAGATGCAGAAAAAATACCTTTTTATTCCGCTGTTACTAGCAGGGGGCATTACGTCCACGTTTGCACAATCAAGCGTACTAGTTAACCTCAATAAAAACTATAATACCGGATTAGAATTACTGAATAATGAAAAATTTGTTGCTGCCGCACAACAGTTCAAACTGGTAGAGCAGATCAGACAAAAACCAGGCGCACAGCAGGAAAGCAATTCTGAGCTGTCACTCCTGAAAGAAAATGCTAAATTCTATGCTGCAGTTTGTGCGCTGGAGCTGGGTAATGATGATGCAGAGAGTCTTTTTCTGAATTTCATAAAAGATTACCCGCTGAATCCTAATGCTAAACTGGCTTACTTCCATGTAGGTAAGTCTTATTTCGCGCAAAAGAACTACGACAAAGCACTGGAGTGGTTTGGGAAGGCTGATCCGAACCTGTTTTCTGCAAAGCAGCGCCTTGAATATCAGTTCAAGCAGGGTTATGCTTATTTCATGAAGAATGATATGGAGAAGGCCGAGCCTCTTTTTGAAGCGGTAAAAAAAGATGAATCACCATTTCAGGAAAGTGCAACTTATTATTTTGCTTACATCAACTACCTGAACAAGGAATATAAAACTGCGCTGACCAATTTTGAAAAGCTAAAGGGCTCCCCTACTTACGAGGCAAGTTATCCGTATTACATTACCTCGATGTATTACCTGGATGAACGTTATGACGATGTAATTGATTATGCCGTTCCGATCCTGAAAAGCTCCAAACAAGAATATGAGTCAGAGATGCTCAGTATCATAGCAGCCTCTTATTTCGCAAAGTCCGACTACATCAACGCTGAAAAATATTTTAAGGAGTTTTATGCCAAGGATAAGTCCGGCAAGAAAAACAACTTGTATATCTATCAATATGGATATGCATTGTTCTATCAGAAGAAGTATGCTGAATCTGTCGGCATACTAGAAAAACTGGATTCAGATGACGTTTACCTTCAAAGTGGTATGTATACACTTGGCCGGTCCTTCATAGAACTCAAGAACAAAGAAAAAGCCAGAAGTGCTTTTTTCAGGGCATCAAGACTACCTTTTGATAAAATTATACAGGAAGAAGCCTGGTTAAACTATACCCGGCTTAGCTATGAGCTCGACTTTAGCCAGCAAGCGCTTGAATCTATTCAAAGTTTTTTAAGACAGTTCCCTCAATCCCGTAAGATCAATGAGGCCAAGACCCTGTTGGGAGAAATATTGCTGACAAGTAAAAATTACCAGGTAGCGGTCGATATCCTGGAGCCATTACAGAATAAATCACCTGAGGCAAAAGAAGCTTACCAAAAAGCAACTTATTTCAGAGGACTTGAGTTTTACAATGAACGCGCTTTTCCTAATGCACTTTCCATGTTTCTGCGTTCAGAGAAGTTTCCTCAGGACGAAGAGATCCTGGCTTTGAATACTTACTGGAAAGCAGAAGCTTCTTATGAGCTTAGAAAATTCGGAGAGGCAGTAAAACATTTTGAAACATTCCTTGGCATGCCGGGGGCAGAAAAGACAGGTGTATATAACTTTGCCAATTATGCCCTTGCCTACGCAGCATTTGAAGATGAACGATATGCCAAAGCCGCAAACTATTTCGAGAAATTTCTTGGTGGCAATGACAAAGATCAGAAAACCGTAAATGATGCCATCATCAGACTTGCAGATTCTTATTTCGTAAGCAAAAGCTATGGCAATGCCATGGTAAATTACAATAAAATTATCAACAGCAGGGCAACCGGAGAGGACTACGCACTGTTTCAGCGTGGCATGATTCAGGGTCTGGAGAACCAGAATGATGCTAAAATTGGAACAATGCAGGATCTGCTGAGTAAATTCCCTACCTCAAATTATGCAGATGATGCCGGATTTGAGACCGCATATACCTATTTCAACAAAGGAGATTTCGAGAAATCAAAAACAGATCTTTTGGGTCTGATTGAAAAGTACCCGAGAAGCAGTTATGTACCAAGAGCTTTGGTCACTATAGGTCTGGTGCAATACAATCAGGATAAAGACAATGAAGCTCTGGAAACTTTTAAAAAGGTAATTGTTGATTATGGCAGTACAGAGGAAGCCAAGCAGGCACTGGAATCAATCAAGAACATTTATGTAGACCGTGGAGATTCTGAAGGATTTATTACCTATGCAAACACTACTCCTATCGGGAACTATACAACAGCCGAACAGGATGGCATTGTTTTCCAGGCGGCCAGCAACAGGTACCTGAAAGGAGATTTTCAGGGCGCCTTTGAATCGATCAATGCTTACTTTGATAAATATCCTAAGGCCATCCACGACAAGGAAGCTAAATTCATCAGGGCTGAATCCCTTGTGAAAATTGGCAGGCCAAACGAAGCGATTCCTGATTATGAATATATCCTGAACGATTGGACAAGTGATTATACAGAAAGGTCATTGGTGAGTATTTCTGAATTATTTCTCAATCAGAAGAAATACAATGAGGCCATTGTATACCTGAAGCGTCTGGAAACAACTGCTGATTACAAGTCTCATTATAGTTATTCCATCAATAACCTGATTAAGGCTTATGATGCCCTGAATATGCCTGATGATATGCTTAAATATGTAAAACTGATCAAAGAATCTGAAAAGTCTTCAGAAGAAGAGAAGAACAGTTCGGATCTTTATGCAGGAAAAGCATACCTGCTGAAAGCAGATACTGCACAGGCAACTAAGGCCTTCAATACTGTTGTAAGCAAGACCAAAACCGTGGCAGGCGCTGAGGCTAAATATAACATTGCATTGCTGCAATATGCTAAGCGTGAGTATAAAACTTCAACCAAAACATGTTTTGACCTGATCAACAATATGCCATCTTATGATTACTGGGTTGCAAAATCCTTTATTTTACTGGCAGACAACTATGTGGCCCTAAAAGACAATTTACAGGCGAAGAGTACCTTGCTGAGTCTTATCGACAATTACGAAGGTAAGGACGATATCATTCCTATTGCCAAGGAGAAATTACAAAAAATTAAATAAGACAGAGCGACATGAGATTTCATAAACTAATATATACTACCATTTTATTCATTACTGCAGGTACAATGCAGGTATTGGCCCAGGACCCGACAAAACCCAAGACAGAGGAAAAAACGGTAACAGAAGAGATAGAAGTCGTAAGGCCCTATAAACCAATTCTGGCTGAAGCAGTGAAGCTGAGAAGAAGTCCGGACCTGAATGATGTGAAAACCTATAAAGCAAAGTTCAATTACGCTCTGACCGACAGAAAGCTGGAATTGAATTCTGATATCAATAAACTGCAGGCCCAGGAAGTGGCGGCAGAAAGAGAGTCGGAATTGATCAACAACTATGTAAAAGGTGGATTTGGATCAGCAAAAACCATATTTGGTGAGGCTTATGTAAATACCGGCAAGGACGAGGCCATGCAGGCAGGTGCCTATTTCCAGCATTTTAGTCAATCGGGCAAACTAAATAAACAGCAGTCGAGCCAGCAAAAGTTAAGCATATTCGGAAGAAGCATAGGTGAAACAGCTACATTGAGCGGCAGAGTCAATTTCAACAGAAATGGCCAGTACTTTTATGGCATAGACGACACCAGACCAGCTTTGAATCCCAATCCTGAAAAACAAACCCTTAATTTTTTTGAAGCCGAAGGCGAAGTAGTTAACAAATACACAGATGATCCGGATGCATTTAGCTATGCTGCTAAGGTGAATGGCTATATCTGGAGCGATAAATTCAATGCCAAGGAAAACTCCATCGTATTGAACGGGTATATGAATAAAAGGATCAGCAGCTTTAATCTTGGACTGGCAGCTTCTGCAGAATTTGGAGGGACCAGAGACTCCCTTAAAATCGGAAACAACATTTTAAAACTTAACCCTTACATCAGGCTTCAGGCAAGCGGGGTAAAGATCAACGCCGGAATTAACTTCGTACAGGAATTCGGCACCTATTCATCAACCAGGATTTTTCCCGCAGTAACTGCCGATTTCACGCTGATTCCGGATTATCTGCAAATATTTGGTGAGGTAAAAGGCGATGTGAGCCGCAATTCATTAAAACAATTTACGGATGAAAATCCATGGCTTAACAGCAACATAGAGATCAGAAATACCATTGAAAAACTGAGCATCAGCGGTGGTATAAAAGGTACCGGCGGACCGGGCTTTGGATATAAGGCAAGGATCTATCATAAAAGAATTGAAGACATGCCCTTATATGTCAATAACTTCTCTCAGTTCAATAAATTTGATGTGATTTACGATTTCGGAACCATGAAACTGATTGGACTGGAAGGCGAACTTTCTGTACAGGTGAGCGATGCAATAAAATGGACCGGAAGACTAAATTTTGAAGATTATAAACCTGCTGCCGAAACGCAAAGCTGGTTTAAGCCACAAATGCGCCTGAGCTCTGATTTATTATTTAATGTTACCAAACAGATCTCACTGACCGCTTCAGTAGCCATACAGGATGACAGCAAAGCAAAAGTATATCTTGCTGCCCCGGCAAACCCTTATTTGCTGCCCGACCCGACAAATGAACAGGTGGTAACGGTAAAAGGATTTGTAGACCTGGGTGTTGGTGCGAGTTATAAGATCAACAATAAGTTTTCTGCCTTTGCCAGGGTAAACAATCTGCTTGATTCTTCTTACAGCAGATTTTTGTATTACCAAACTATCGGGATGAATATCTTTGGAGGAATCAGCTACTCGTTCTAGCCGGTTTTTAATTAATAATTGGTTGCTACCAAATTAAAATTTATTTTTACCAGAATGGACATCTTATCATACCTTATCGAACTGCTTAAAGCCCGTAAAGAAGTGGGTATTGTTGGGTTGGGGACCATCCATAAAAAGAAATCACCTGGTAGATACGATGCCGAAACTCATTCTTTTTTACCCCCTGGACATAAACTGGAGTTTACGGAAGAGCTGGAAGAGCAGAGTGCACTTGCAGAATTTATCAGTAAGAAAAAGAACATTTCTTTTGATTCATCTAAGTACTATATAGAACAGTTTGCAGAAGAACTGCAAAAACAACTTAGAGAGACCGGCCATGCTGATCTCGGTGAACTGGGTTCGTTTACTGCTGATGAGGACGGGATATTTTTTAACCCTCATGCCCCGACTAATTTCGGATTTGATTTTTATGGCCTGCCAAGCGTAAAAGATGAGGTTCCTGCTCAGGAGAATAAAAGTATAACTGCCCACGATGAACCTTCCGTTATTACTGAAGAAGCAAATTCTGCTGAGCAGCAGGAGATCTTTGAAGCCCATATTGCAGCTGAAAATGAGCAGCGCAATGATCTCGATGAATATACTGAAGAAGAAGGACCTGCCGTTTTAGAAGAACAAAATGAAGTTACTGAGGAACAACTCGATCTGGAGGACAACAATGCAGATTTGAGTGATGGCCATGATGAGCCTGATGACCAGCCTGTTTATGAAGAGATTTCAGAATTTAAGCAGGAACAGAACACACCACAGCCTGCTTTCATAGAAACACCTGAAGGACAGGAAGAAGAAACAGAACCGACTTATATAAGTCCTGTTCCCGTCTATCAGACTCCGGTACCAGATGTTTCTTCCGCGAAGAACGAGAAGACTGATCCCTACTGGAATTTCGACAAGGCACATGATCTTAGATTAGCTCAGTTCTATGACTCTCCTGACAAAATAGAAAAAGAAGCGCGCGGTATGCCTGCTTATTTAAAGGTTATCATTGCAGGCACTGTCCTGCTGGCCCTAATTGCATCCGTCTATTTCATTCGGCCTGATCTTTTTAATAAGGCGGGTATAAAAGCACCGGTAAAGGCTCCTGTCAGGCAAAAAGAAGTCCTGAAAACTGATTCTGTTATACTGACAGACACAACCGGCAAACCCTCTGAATTAATAAATCCTGTTCCGGATACCTTAAAAAAACAGGCAGCTGTTACAGTTCCTGCCGTACAGGCTGATACCATAACCACATGGGAAGTGATCGGAGCTTCTGTGATCAATCAAAAAGAAGTAGATCAGGTACTGGCCGATATGAAAAAGGGGGGAATCAACGCTAAAGTTATGCCGGCTATGCCAGGCAAGAGAAGAATAAAAATAAGCATAGCAACTTATTATGACGAAACAAGTGCCAGAGAAGGGCGTAAAGAGCTTGCTTTAAAGCTAAAGAATCCCGATTTATAAATTTATCAGAACAAACACAAACAAACACACAAATAATATCATATGATCGCATTAATACAAGGTGCTGCGGATACCGCAAAACAAATTGTTGATACCGCCAATAACTTATCACAGGCAGCAGCTACGGCACCTCCCGAACTTCACTTTATTGACCTTTTGTTCAAAGGCGGCTGGGTAATGCTCCCGCTTGCTTTTTTAGCTTTCCTGGGCCTGGTAATTTTTGTTGAAAGGTACCTGACCATAAGAAAAGCCTCTAAAACTGAATCGAACCTGATGCTTCAGATCAAACAGTATATTCATGACGGAAGACTGGACAATGCTATCGCTTTGTGCAGAAACAACAACTCTCCGTTGGCAAGAATGCTTGAAAAAGGGCTTAAACGTATTGGCAGGCCAATTAAGGATATCGAAGCCGCGATTGAAAACAATGGCAAACTCGAAGTTTCCAAACTGGAGAAGAACATTGGCATATTGGGTATCATTGCCGGTATTGCACCAATGCTTGGTTTCGTAGGTACGATCATCGGGGTGATTACCATTTTCCATGATGTATCCATTAAAGGAGCTATTGAAATCGGAACGATCTCAGGTGGTCTTTATACAAAAATGATCACTTCAGCTACAGGTCTGATCATCGGTATCATTGCTTATGTGCTTTATCATATATTGAATATGATGGTTGAACGCATTATATTGAGAATGGAAACTGATGCTATCGAGTTTATTGATCTATTAGAAGAGCCAGGAAAATAATGAATTTACGCAAGAGAAATAAAGGAACTGTAGAGGTACATACCTCTGCGCTGAACGACATCATGTTCTTCCTGCTTTTGTTTTTTCTATTGGCATCTGCAGTAGTCAATCCACAGGTAGTGAAGTTATTATTGCCGAGATCGGAATCCGGGCAACAATCTAACGCCCAAAAAACCGTTACTGTATCTATAGACGATAAGGTAAATTATTTTGTAGAAAAGCAGCCGACCAAGCTCGAAAACCTGCAGGCAGCCATAGAGACTTACCAAAAGGATGCTCCTGACCTGACGGTTGTTTTATACGTAGAACGTGGAGTTTCCATAGAACACGTCATGCAGGTATATGATGTGGCCAATAAATTGAAACTAAAGGTAGTAATGGCAGTAGAACCTAAAAAATAATGATCTACCCGAAAGAAGAAAATAATTATCCTAAGGCACTGGCCATATCCACAGGGATTATGGCCGGCCTGCTTATTCTAAGCTTTTTTATTGTAATAGGAAAATTTGAGCCTGTTGAATCCGGCATGGGTGGTATGGTTGTGAATTATGGTACTGCTCTGGAAGGAATGGGCACTGATTATACCAGCGTCGAAGAGCCTTCAGCTGATCCTAATGCCAACAATAAGGCCCCTGATAAGGTAGTTCCAAAAGAACCCACACCACAAACACCGGTATCTGATAACAGCGCCAAGGAAATTCAAACACAAAATACAGAAGAAGCTGTATCTGTAAATACCAAAACAACCAATAAAACAAGTACACCTACCGCTTCTACAGAAACCAAACCGGCAAAACCTGTCATCAATCAAAACGCATTGTATAAAGGCAAAGCAAATAAAGGTACAGGCGGAGGTGATGGTACAGGCGCAGTTGCGGGCAACCAGGGTTCCATAAACGGAGACCCTGAAGCACCTAATTATGGAGAAGGCGGATCAGGTTTTGGAGAGACCCCAATAGACATCAGAAAGTTCGTAGGTCTGGTATTACCACAGGATGACGGGCAAAAAACCGGTAAGGTAGCTGTACGGCTTAAGATAGACAAAAACGGAAATGTACTCGATGCCACTCCCGGCGTAAAAGGAACGACACTGAATGACAGAGAACTCTGGCAAAAATGTAAGGATGTAGTCATGAGAGCCAGGGTAGAGAAATCAGAAACCGGCAGTGATGTTCAGATAAAGGTGGTAATCTTCTATTTTAAAGTAAAGTAAATCCGGTACATTCTTATTTTTGCTGCAACAATCTTATTCCATGAATTACGAGCAAACGCTTGATTATTTATACAGCAAATTACCCATGTTTACGCGTGTAGGTGCTGTGGCCTTTAAAAAAGACCTGTACAATACCATTGTCATGTGCGAAAAGCTAGGCAATCCGCAGGAGAAATTCAAGTCTGTACACATCGCAGGCACCAATGGTAAAGGATCCAGCTCGCACATGCTTGCAGCTATCTTTCAGCAGGCCGGCTATAAAACAGGTTTGTACACCTCTCCGCATCTCAAAGATTTCAGAGAACGGATCCGTATTAATGGTGAAATGGTATCCGAAGATTTTGTGGTGAACTTTGTCGCACAGCAACGCGACATCATGGAAGAACTGAGCCCTTCATTTTTTGAGGTTACAGTAGCCATGGCCTTTTCCTGCTTTGCAGAAGAAAAGGTAGATATCGCCATCATAGAAGTCGGCCTTGGAGGAAGACTGGATTCAACAAATATCATCACTCCCCTGCTTTCTGTAATCACGAATATCAGTTTGGATCATACCAATATTCTTGGAACAACCCTGCCGGAGATTGCCGGAGAAAAGGCCGGAATTATCAAACCTGGCATTCCAGTAGTGATAGGCGAAACACATCCGGAAACCAGTACCGTATTTATAGCCAAAGCTCATCAAACCTCAAGTGAAATCATTTTTGCAGATCAGCGATTAAAAATTTCAGACTATCAAAAGGTAAACGAACGTTTGAATGTTTGTATTGCAGATAAAGACCGTTTGCTTTTTGAAAACCTGGATCTGGACCTCAACGGGACTTATCAGCTCAGGAATGTATTAACCGTAATCCAGGCTGTTTTGATGGTCAATGATCTAGGTTATAAAATTGAGGATACCGCTATTTATGCTGCCCTGAGCAATGTTAAAAGACTTACAGGCCTTCAGGGAAGGTGGCAAACACTGAGTACAGATCCTTTGGTGATTTGCGATACCGGACACAATATAGCAGGCATTACCGAAGTCATAGAAAACATCCGCAGTACCGTATACGAGCAGCTTCATATCGTAATCGGCATGGTAAAAGACAAAGACATCATTGGCATTCTAGCCCTATTGCCAGCTGAGGCCAGGTACTATTTTTGTCAGCCTGATCTTGAAAGGGCTTTGCTGGCAGCCGATCTTGCACAGGAAGCTTCAAAATTTAACCTCAGAGGCGAAGCTTTTTCCAGCGTCCCCTCTGCCCTTAGTGCATCAAAGGACAAGGCCAATAAAAATGACCTCATATTTATCGGGGGAAGTACATTTGTGGTCGCTGAAGTGCTATAAAATCTTTACATAATAGTAATTCAAACTTATTTTTGAATACCTACCTTTAAAATCTCAACACCATAGAATGAAGAAAATATACCTGTTGTTTGCAGCATTCAGCTTGATCTGCAATACATCATTTGCCCAGAAAAAAACAGTTAAGGATACTGGTAAGACCCAGTTCCCTGCTCAATTGACCAGACCAAAACTAGTGGTAGGTCTGGTGGTCGACCAAATGAGGTGGGATTATCTGTACCGCTATTACAGCAGATATTCCAACGGAGGTTTTAAACGTCTCGTCAATGAAGGCTTCTCTGCCGAGAACACTTTCATACCCTACACACCCACATATACCGCCTGTGGACACTCGAGTATCTATACAGGCTCTACCCCCGCCATCAACGGGATCATCGGCAATGACTGGTATGACCCACAGTTGAAACGCAATGTATATTGTGCAGAAGACACGACCGTAAAAACAGTAGGAAGCGACACAAGAGCCGGGCTGATGTCTCCAAAAAACATGCTGGTGACGACCATTACAGACGAACTCCGCCTGGCCACCAACTTTAAAAGCAAAGTCATCGGCATCTCCTTAAAAGACAGGGGCTCCATCCTTCCGGCAGGCCATTCTGCAAATGCTGCCTATTGGTACGACGGACAAACAGGAGACTGGATTACCAGTACACATTACATGACAGAACTGCCTTCCTGGGTAAAAGACTATAACAAACAAAAAACCGCCAATAAGTTTTTCGCACAGAACTGGAACACCCTTTATCCAATAGACACCTATACCCAGAGTACAGCTGACAACAAACCTTATGAAGGAAAAGCAAGAGGAGAGGAAACTCCGACCTTCCCGCACCCGCTGAAATTGTATATAGACAAAAACTATGAAATGATCAAAAGTACGCCATATGGCAATACCATCACTTTAGATCTTGCCAAACTGGCCATACAAGCCGAAAACCTTGGACAACGCAATACCACAGACTTTCTGGCAGTAAGCTGCTCGGCAACAGATTACGTCGGACATCAGTATGGCGCCAATTCCATCGAAGCTGAAGACACCTATCTCAGACTGGATAAAGACCTTGAAGATTTCTTCAATTACCTGGATACAAAAATCGGTAAAGGCAATTACCTGTTCTTTATATCTGCAGACCATGGAGTAGCTCACGTACCCGGTTTTATGAAAGAAAACAAACTTCCGGGTGGTCTGTTCAGTGATTCCCAGGTCATCAAAGAACTGAATACAACCATCGCACAAAAGTACAATGTTAAAAAAGCAATCATTACTTCAACCAACAGCCAGTTTTATTTTGATCACCAGGCCATCAAAGATGCCAAAGCTAATCTGGATGAAATAAAGGAATTGGCTATTGAAACGCTTAAACTCCAGGATGCCGTTGCCGATGCTGTAGACCTCACCAAACTGAGTAATGCTACTTTACCACCTGCTATCAAAAATGCCATTACATACGGTTATAATGCCAAAAGAAGCGGAGACATTTATTATATCCTGAAGTCGGGCTATTTCGGAGGAGGAAATACCGGTACCACACACGGCGCCTGGTATCCATACGATTCACACATCCCCTGTGTATTTATGGGCTGGAATGTGAAGCCCGGAAAAACCAATAAAACCCATTATATGACAGATATCGCCGCTACTCTCGCCGCCATGCTGCACATTCAAATGCCAAGCGGATGCATAGGCGAACCCATAACAGAACTTACGCACCAATAAAAGGCAATCATCTTATCATACAAGGCCATTCTGGAACATAAACCAGAATGGCCTTTTGTATTTCTCAGCCCGCTCTATTTAAGCCCCCTTTATCAGGATCACACTCTGCTTTTATATAACTTTACCCTACAACTATACTTCTATTTATATGGAACCGATTGAAGCTTACAGACCACGGTATAAAATACGTTTTGTTACTGCTGCAGCCTTATTTGACGGGCATGACGCGACCATCAATATTATGCGGAGAATCCTGCAAGCCTCCGGTGCAGAAGTCATTCATCTCGGGCACAACCGTTCCGTAGATGAAGTGGTAAATTGCGCTATCCAAGAAGATGTACAAGGTATTGCACTCACCTCCTATCAGGGCGGACATCTGGAATATTTCAAATACATGTATGACCTGCTCCGGGAGCGCGGCGCATCCCACATCAAAATATTTGGTGGCGGAGGCGGAGTAATCCTTCCATCAGAAATTAAGGAGCTTCAGGATTATGGCATTACCAGGATTTATTCCCCTGATGACGGCCGTAAAATGGGCTTACAGGGCATGATCAATAATATGCTGGAGCAAACTGATTTCATCACTTCAGAATATAAAGACCTTCAGCTGGATACCATTCCCCAAAAGAACATTAAGCATATTGCTTCAGCCATTACCATAGCAGAAAATGATCCCGAAGCTGCTCAGGACTTTGTGAACCAGCTGAAAAAGTTAAGCACCAAAAACAATGCTCCTGTACTGGGAATAACCGGTACAGGCGGTTCCGGCAAATCTTCCCTGGTCGACGAACTGATCAGACGCTTCCTCATAGAGGTCAAAGATAAAACCCTTGCCATTATATCGGTAGATCCTTCTAAACGCAAAACAGGAGGTGCTTTACTGGGAGACAGAATTCGTATGAATGCCATCAATAACCCCAGGATCTACATGCGTTCCCTCGCCACAAGACAAGCCAATCTGGCACTTTCAAAAAACGTTCAGGAAAGCATTGACATTTGCAAAGCAGCCGGCTATGACCTCATTATCGTTGAAACCTCCGGCATAGGTCAGTCAGATACAGAAATCACAGAACATTGCGATATTTCCTTATACGTCATGACACCAGAATTTGGCGCTGCCACGCAACTGGAAAAGATCGACATGCTCGACTTCGCTGATCTGGTAGCCATCAATAAATTTGACAAACGGGGTGCTTTAGATGCTTTAAGAGACGTACGTAAGCAATACAAGCGCAACCACAATCTGTTCGACGCAAAAGACGAAACTCTTCCCGTATTTGGCACCATGGCTGCCCAGTTTAACGACCCGGGTATGAATGGCTTATTCATTGCCCTGATCCAAAAGATTAAAGAAAAGACAGGAATTGATTTTAATCCCCGGATGGAACTGATTTCTGGAAATTCCGAAAAAATCTATATCATCCCGCCCGACCGCACAAGATACCTTGCTGAAATTGCAGAATCCAGTCAGGCTTACAACAACTGGGTAAACAAACAAACCGCAATAGCCCAAAAGCTGTACCAGCTGCAAGGCGTAATTAACCTCTTTAAAGAACAAAGCCAGGCCAATCAACTATCAGATTCGGAGCTTTCAGGATCCCTTCAGAAAGCCTATGATGCCCTGGAAGAGCAGATAAACGGAGAATGTAAAAGACTGCTCCGGCAGTGGCCTGAAACCAGATCAAAATACAAACAGGAGTATTTCATTTATAAAGTACGGGATAAAGAAATCAAACAAGCTTTATACTATGAATCTTTATCTAAAATACAAGTCCCAAAGGTTTCCTTACCCCATTATCAGGATTGGGGAGACATTCTGCGATGGCTGCTCACGGAAAATGTTCCTGGCGAATTCCCTTATGCCGCCGGTGTTTTTCCGCTCAAAAGAGAAGGAGAAGACCCTACCAGAATGTTTGCAGGAGAAGGAGGACCAGAAAGGACCAATAAACGTTTCCATTATGTTTCTTTAGATCAGCCCGCTCATCGCCTGTCTACAGCTTTCGATTCCGTAACCCTATACGGAGAAGACCCGCACATTCGCCCTGACATCTATGGAAAGATCGGAAACTCGGGTGTAAGCATCGCGACTTTAGACGACGCTAAAAAACTCTATTCCGGGTTTGATCTCTGCGCCGTCCCTACTTCCGTATCCATGACTATAAACGGGCCAGCCCCCATGCTCCTTGCCTTTTTCATGAATGCGGCCATAGATCAGCAATGTGAAAAATACATCCTGCAAAATGGACTGCAGCAGGAGGTGGAAAGTAAAATTGCCCGCATCTATACATCCAATGGAACAGCAAGACCGGAATACAACGGGGATTTACCGGAAGGTAACAATGGATTAGGCCTCATGCTCCTTGGAGTTACAGGCGACCAGGTATTACCCGCAGAAATATACAACAACATAAAAAAGCAAGCCATAAGTACCGTAAGAGGAACCGTTCAGGCAGATATCCTAAAAGAAGATCAGGCACAAAATACCTGTATATTTTCTACAGAATTTGCCCTGAGAATGATGGGAGATATTCAGGACTACTTCATCAGGGAGAATGTCCGCAATTTCTATTCTGTCTCCATATCAGGCTATCACATTGCTGAAGCAGGGGCCAATCCAATTTCACAGCTGGCCTTTACCCTCAGTAACGGATTTACATTTGTAGAATATTACCTGAGCAGAGGAATGCATATAGATGATTTTGCACCCAACCTCTCCTTTTTCTTCTCCAATGGAATTGACCCTGAATACGCTGTCATAGGCAGAGTAGCCAGACGGATCTGGGCTAAGGCCATTAAAAATAAATACCAGGGCAACGAAAGGTCACAAAAATTAAAATACCACATCCAGACATCCGGACGATCACTTCACGCACAGGAGATAGACTTTAACGATATCCGCACTACCCTGCAGGCACTATATGCCATATACGACAACTGCAATTCGCTTCATACCAACGCTTATGATGAAGCCATCACCACACCAACTGAAGGCTCTGTACGCCGGGCTATGGCCATACAACTCATCATTAACAGGGAACTCGGTCTCGCTAAAAACGAAAACCCATTACAAGGATCATTCATCATAGAAGAACTCACAGACCTTGTTGAAGATGCCGTTATGGAAGAATTTAAAAGGATCAATGACAGAGGTGGTGTGCTAGGCGCCATGGAAACCATGTACCAGCGCGGGAAAATACAGGAAGAAAGTTTGTATTATGAAACCTTAAAACACTCAGGAGAATATCCTATAATAGGTGTCAATACCTTTCTGAATAAAAACGGATCACCGACAATAATTCCCGGAGAGGTAATCAGAGCTACAGAAGAAGAAAAGCAATTTCAGATCACCGCATTAAAAGATTTCCAAACCAGAAACTCTGCTCAAAGCGATAACGCCTTAAAAACCCTTCAAAGAATAGCAATTACCGGAGAAAACATATTTGCCCAGCTTATGGAAGCAGGTAAGATATGTTCATTAGGACAAATATCTAACGCACTTTATGAGGTTGGCGGACAATACAGAAGAAATATGTAATCAGGAGTGTATCCAGCTGAATTTATACTCCATTGTAGGATTACTCATTCTTTCCGCTACTCTTAACAAGCGGTTAGGCAGCGCCATGATATAATCACGGGCTTTTTCCCCTGCTTCATTAAGGTCACGCATACTTTCCAGTTTCCATTCTTCAATCAACTGCTGCATGATCTCCACATAATCAATAGCGGTATATACCCCCAAACGCTGAGCCGCATCAGTAAAATGACCAAAAGTCTGACCAATCTTCATCCCCATCTCACGAAGAAAATGGGCAGGCATAACGATCTTCTTCCTCATCATATCCTCAAAAGCAATCATCGCCTCATTTGGATCAACTTCGAAGATCTTAGACATAAAATCTTTATATGCCTTCGCATGACGGGCCTCATCTGAAGCAATCACACCACACATTTTAGAAAGCAGTGCATCACCATCTTTCTTAGCCAGAGAAGCTACCCTTCTGTGCGATATATTAGTAGCAAGTTCCTGAAAACTTGTATATATAAAATTCCTGTAAGGATCATGACCAGTTCCTATGTCGAAACCATCAGCAATAAGATACTGTGTAGAAATCTCCATTTGACGCATGTCAACACGTCCAGACAGATAAAGATACTTATTCAGTAAATCTCCGTGTCTGTTTTCTTCCGCAGTCCAATGACGCACCCATTTCATCCATCCACTCTGCTCATTTCTGGAAATTCCATCCACCATGCTCAACCATGACTCGTAAGTAGGCAAAGCCTCTTCTGTTATGGTATCACCTATCAATACTGCTACAAGGTCATAGGAAAGATCCTTGGCGTTTTCACGCAATAATTTGATATCCTGGTAAAATGTATCACTTGTTGAATCAGGCAAGAAATCAGATGGCTGCCAATTAGTATCAATCGGTTTCAAGTAGGTATCCATCATATCAAGCATATACCCTTCGATATGTAGCAACACTTCCCTTCTTTTTTCTGCGAAAAAACTCATTAGTATATAGTTATTTTAAACACGGTACCAAATATACCAAATTAATTGCAATATGGATTGATTCTGCACAGTTTATTATGCCCACAGCGTTAAGAATCTTATTCTGCCGAATCAGCTTCTATCACCAGTCCCTATCCCTTTTCATTCTACAATAATTGAAATTTCACAGACATAAACTTCAATCGTCAGAAGCAAATCAATAGATAACGATGCTTATATCTTTGATTTTACGATTTGGTATTTTCACTTTAGAATTTCCGGAGTCTACAATTCGTCATAGTTGCTGCTTAGCGGTCTGGCTCATAGCTTTCCAATTTAGGCATATGGAGGTTTAACGATGGTGTTTGTATCGTACCGGCGGTTTTAAAGCCCCGGCAGAAGTTGGTGGTGTGTGGGGTTGGGTGTAGGCTATAAACAAGAAAAGCCTGCAGTTTTCACTACAGGCTTTCTTTAAGATTTGGCACCGACCTACTCTCCCACGTGTTACCGCAGTACCATTGGCTCTGGTGGGCTTAACTTCTCTGTTCGGAATGGGAAGAGGTGGACACCACCGATATAGGCACCTAAATATTTTTAATGTTATTTAGTTTGTATATCTATGATCAGCAAATACTGACCACGCGTTTCTAATAACAATGACATATTATTGAAAGAAGTTAAGTTAGGAAGAACAAACAACAGTTCTATGCTCTTGAAAGCTTCGGATTATTAGTATTACTCGACTTTGATGTCGCCATCTTTACATCTGTAACCTATCAACGTAGTAGTCTTCTACGGTCCTATATGGAATTCTCATCTCGTGGCTAGTTTCGCACTTAGATGCTTTCAGCGCTTATCTATTCCCAGCGTAGCTACTCTGCAATGCCCCTGGCGGAACAACAGATTCACTAGAGGCTAGTCCAACCCGGTCCTCTCGTACTAAGGTCAGCCCCACTCAAAATTCCAACGCCCACAACAGATAGGGACCGAACTGTCTCGCGACGTTCTGAACCCAGCTCGCGTGCCACTTTAATCGGCGAACAGCCGAACCCTTGGGACCTTCTCCAGCCCCAGGATGTGACGAGCCGACATCGAGGTGCCAAACCTCCCCGTCGATATGAGCTCTTGGGGGAGATCAGCCTGTTATCCCCAGCGTACCTTTTATCCTTTGAGCGATGGCCCTTCCATGCAGAACCACCGGATCACTATATCCGTCTTTCGACCCTGATCGACTTGTCTGTCTCACAGTCAAGCAAGCTTATGCTATTGCACTCCTCATACGGTTACCAAGCGTATTGAGCTTACCTTTGAAAGCCTCCGTTACCTTTTTGGAGGCGACCACCCCAGTCAAACTACCCATCAAACAATGTCCTCCACGTAGTGGAGTTAGACACCGAATACAGAAAGGGTGGTATTTCAACGTTGACTCCACGACGCCTAGCGACGCCACTTCATAGTCTCCCACCTATCCTACACATCCTGTATCCAATGTCAATGTTAAATTGTAGTGAAGGTGCATGGGGTCTTTCCGTCCCGTTGCGGGTACCCGGCGTCTTCACCGGGACCACAATTTCACCGAGCTCATGGCTGAGACAGCGCCCAGATCGTTACACCATTCGTGCAGGTCGGAACTTACCCGACAAGGAATTTCGCTACCTTAGGACCGTTATAGTTACGGCCGCCGTTTACTGGGGCTTCGATTCAATGCTTCGCCTTGCGACTAACATCCCCTCTTAACCTTCCAGCACCGGGCAGGTGTCAGGCCTTATACTTCATCTTTCGATTTTGCAAAGCCATGTGTTTTTGTTAAACAGTCGCCTGGGCCTTTTCACTGCGGCTGACATTGCTGCCAGCGCCCCTTCTCCCGAAGTTACAGGGCCATTTTGCCGAGTTCCTTAGCCATGATTCACTCGAGCACCTTAGAATTCTCTTCCCGGATACCTGTGTCGGTTTGCGGTACGGGTTTTTATAACCTGAAGCTTAGCGGGTTTTCTTGGAAGTCTGATTACCTGCACTATCCACTCCCCCGAAGGTTCGCGGTACTATCAGCGTTCAGCTAGACCGGCGGATTTGCCTACCAGTCCAATACCTACAGCTTTCAACGATCTATTCCGTCAGATCGCGGCAGTGTCACTACTCCGTCACCACATCGCAGTTATAAAAAGTACGGGAATATTAACCCGTTGTCCATCGAATATCCCTTTCGGGTTCTCCTTAGGCCCCGACTAACCCTGATCCGATTAGCGTTGATCAGGAAACCTTATCCTTTCGGTGGGCGGGTTTCTCGCCCGCCTTATCGTTACTTATGCCTACATTTGCTTTTCCAGAAGCTCCAGCACAACTTACGTCATACCTTCGCTGCCGCTGGAATGCTCCCCTACCGTAATATTAATATTACCCATAGCTTCGGTGTACAATTTTATGCCCGTTTATTATCCATGCCCGATCGCTCGACTAGTGAGCTGTTACGCACTCTTTAAATGAATGGCTGCTTCCAAGCCAACATCCTAGCTGTCTGTGCAATCGGACCTCGTTAGTTCAACTTAACTGTAACTTGGGGACCTTAGCTGATGGTCTGGGTTCTTTCCCTCTCGGCGCGTGACCTTAGCACCCCGCGCCTCACTGCCGTGTATATTAAATAGCATTCGGAGTTTGTCTGGATTTGGTAGGATTTGACTCCCCCGCACCCAATCAGTAGCTCTACCTCTATTTAACTTAACCACGACGCTGTTCCTAAAAACATTTCGGGGAGTACGAGCTATTTCCCAGTTTGATTAGCCTTTCACCCCTACCCACAGATCATCCGGAAACTTTTCAACGTTTATCGGTTCGGTCCTCCAGTACGTGTTACCGCACCTTCAACCTGTCCATGGGTAGATCACAAGGTTTCGCGTCTACCTCCCCTGACTATACGCCCTATTCAGACTCGCTTTCGCTTCGGATCCGTGTCTTAAACACTTAACCTTGCCAGAGAAGAGTAACTCGTAGGCTCATTATGCAAAAGGCACGCCGTCACGCCACCTGGACGCTCCGACCGCTTGTAAGCACACAGTTTCAGGTTCTATTTCACTCCCCTGTTCGGGGTTCTTTTCACCTTTCCCTCACGGTACTGGTTCACTATCGGTCTCTCAGGAGTATTTAGCCTTACCGGATGGTGCCGGCAGATTCCCACAAGGCGTCTCCGACCTCGCGGTACTCAGGATACTGCTAGACTAATGGTACTTACGTGTACGAGGCTCTCACTCTATTTTGCCAGGCTTCCCATCCTGTTCCACTTCATTGCATTATAATCACGTCGCAGTCCTACAACCCCAGTTATGCCGTAACATAGCTGGTTTGGGCTCTTTCCCGTTCGCTCGCCACTACTTAGGAAATCATTATTATTTTCTTCTCCTCTGCTTACTTAGATGTTTCAGTTCGGCAGGTTTGCGTATTATACGACTAGTCTTCAACTAGCCAGGTTTCCCCATTCGGAAATCACCGGATCAATTCATATTTGCTAATCCCCAGTGCTTATCGCAGCTTATCACGTCCTTCATCGCCTCTGAGAGCCAAGGCATCCCCTGTGTGCTCTTATTTACTTTCTTCTCTCCATAGCCTTTTGCGCCTATGGAAATGCTTTTTTTGATCAATTGTTAAACCTTCTGTCAGTTTATCATAATTGCTTACAATATTCTTTCATCAGATCAAACAACGTCTCTATTGTTGTTTGCTCTTCTTTTTTAACTTCTTCCAATATGTCAAAGAACTTTTCTATCCCGGAGTACATTCCTATACCCTATTTCTGTAGCTTTTATATTAACTACCGGTGATGGTGGAGAATAACGGAGTCGAACCGTTGACCTCCTGCGTGCAAGGCAGGCGCTCTAGCCAGCTGAGCTAATCCCCCTTAGAATTCATATATGTAGTCCCGAGCAGATTTGAACTGCTGACCCCTACATTATCAGTGTAGTGCTCTAACCAAACTGAGCTACGGGACTAGTTATGCGTATCGCAGTTATTTATGAGTATTGATTTCTCATTTCACAAATCCTTGATTACTCATATCCCTGCTTTCAGTATGGAACACTATTACCTATGTTTCATCCTATGGGTTGTCTTTTTGAGATTATTGTCATTTATATCATTCGCGCAGCGAGTAGTCAACACTACTCCAGAAAGGAGGTATTCCAGCCGCACCTTCCGGTACGGCTACCTTGTTACGACTTAGCCCCAGTTATCGGTTTTACCCTAGGACGCTCCTTGCGGTTACGTACTTTAGGTACCCCCAACTTCCATGGCTTGACGGGCGGTGTGTACAAGGCCCGGGAACGTATTCACCGCGTCATTGCTGATACGCGATTACTAGCGAATCCAACTTCAAGAGGTCGAGTTGCAGACCTCTATCCGAACTGTGAATGGCTTTTTGAGATTCGCTTGCTGTTGCCAGCTTGCTGCCCTCTGTACCATCCATTGTAGCACGTGTGTAGCCCCGGACGTAAGGGCCATGATGACTTGACGTCGTCCCCTCCTTCCTCTCTGTTTGCACAGGCAGTCTGTTTAGAGTCCCCACCATTACATGCTGGCAACTAAACATAGGGGTTGCGCTCGTTGCGGGACTTAACCCAACACCTCACGGCACGAGCTGACGACAGCCATGCAGCACCTAGTTTCGTGTGATTGCTCACTTATCTATCTCTAGATAATTCACTAACTTTCAAGCCCGGGTAAGGTTCCTCGCGTATCATCGAATTAAACCACATGCTCCTCCGCTTGTGCGGGCCCCCGTCAATTCCTTTGAGTTTCACCCTTGCGGGCGTACTCCCCAGGTGGAATACTTAACGCTTTCGCTTAGCCGCTAACTGTATATCGCTAACAGCGAGTATTCATCGTTTAGGGCGTGGACTACCAGGGTATCTAATCCTGTTTGATCCCCACGCTTTCGTGCCTCAGCGTCAATAAAACCATAGTAAGCTGCCTTCGCAATCGGTGTTCTGTGACATATCTATGCATTTCACCGCTACTTGTCACATTCCGCCTACCTCTAGTTCATTCAAGCTCATCAGTATCAAGGGCACTGCGATGGTTGAGCCACCGTCTTTCACCCCTGACTTAATAAGCCGCCTACGCACCCTTTAAACCCAATAAATCCGGATAACGCTTGGATCCTCCGTATTACCGCGGCTGCTGGCACGGAGTTAGCCGATCCTTATTCCTTCGGTACATTCAGTTACTTACACGTAAGTAGGTTTATTCCCGAATAAAAGCAGTTTACAACCCAGAGGGCCGTCTTCCTGCACGCGGCATGGCTGGTTCAGAGTTGCCTCCATTGACCAATATTCCTTACTGCTGCCTCCCGTAGGAGTCTGGTCCGTGTCTCAGTACCAGTGTGGGGGGTCATCCTCTCAGATCCCCTAGTCATCGTCGCCTTGGTGGGCCGTTACCCCGCCAACTAGCTAATGACACGCATGCCCATCTTAATCCTATAAATATTTGAACATTGGGTAATGCTACCCTGTGTTTTTATGCGGTGTTAATCCGAATTTCTTCGGGCTATCCCCCTGATTAAGGTAGGTTGCATACGCGTTACGCACCCGTGCGCCACTTTCCCAGAGAGCAAGCCCTCTGGTATCGTTCGACTTGCATGTATTAGGCCTGCCGCTAGCGTTCATCCTGAGCCAGGATCAAACTCTCCATTGTAAAATGTGTTGTTTGAACGCTGACCATTCTTAACTTGTTAATAATAGTCTTTATTCTAATTGTATTGTCTGTTAGATATTGACTTGAAAATAATAGCTCCGGTTTTCATGTACTTTGAATCCGTACTTTCTTACCTCGCTACGCTATAAATGACATCTCTTTAATGAACTTATCGAATCCCCTCACGGCTCTTCTTTTATATCTTTCAACCTCTTAAATCTGTTTCGGCAAGGTCTTTATCATCCCCGCTTCAGTTAATCTTTTCAGTCGTTTCAATCTTTTTTATTCTGTTACTAAACTCCGTTTCGTAACTCCCGTTCTGTTTGGGATTGCAAAGGTAGAAATCTTTTTGTTATTGTCAAGCTTTTTTTAAAACTTTTTTTTCTCTCCGCTTTTAGCAATAAACTAAAAACTCAATCAGACAACAATCTCTACGCTCAGCTCTTCAATTCAATCTCCTCCTTAATCCCTTACTCTTAAACCCTTCCTCCGAAGCGGAGTGCAAAAGTAGAAAAAAAATCACTACACACAAACTTTAAACAACTTTTATAAACAACAAATACCTAAACACACTGATAAACAATAAGAAAAAATTAGCTACCGGTCTTTAATTGACTTGATCGCTGCCCCATTCATCTCTAAAGTAGCCGAATCAGATATATTATATACTGCTTTAACGATCTTTGGATTCCCTAAAGAAATCCGGCTGTTCCCCGGCACACTGATATCCGCATACCCTATACTGCTGTGCGAATCTATTTTCAGAGAAGAGCCTCCATAAACTTTATCTCCCACCACAACACTGAAAGCTTTCAGCTGTACCTTTTCCAAACTTAGAAAAGTCGACCTTCCCATCTGTACCGCCAGAGAGTCCGCATCAAGACCCGTCAAAATAGCAGCGGTACCCTGATAGCCATGCTTGCCCTGTTCCGCAGACACAACAGGATTAAGATTCAGTCTGCTCAACTTCCTGGCAATTACCGTAACGAAGCCTGCTTTATAAAAACCACCTTTGTTGTCTTTAACCAACCCAATATTTACCACACCTTCTTTGTAAGTTACCCTTACCAGATCCTTTAAACGATCATCTACCCATACGCCTTCTTTCAAACCCGGCTCAATATTTACATCCAGATCTGGCGAGATCAGATTCAGTTCCGTGATCTGCCCGCAGGCAGTAAACGTATGATGATTAAACTTATCCTTATAGCTTCCTTTTAAATAGGAAGCCCTCAGGGAAAAATTATGTATGGTCAGCATCCCAACTGCTGATACCACCAATATGATCAATATGATTGTACTCGATTTCATAACACTATTATATATATGTATATTATTATTTAGCAGCCCTTAAAGGATCATTACAATTTTGAAGGATAATTATCAGCGATAAACTGTTCATAACGTTCCTTTATTTCATCCATACCTATATCAAGGAGGTACACATTTCTGAAAAATTCCGGAAGCTCATTACCCAGGAACCGCTGCTTGCTGTATTCCCTTATCTTTTCAAGCGCATCGGCAGCAACAAAGAAACCTATTCCCCTTTTATTGGTAATTACCCCTTTAGTTTGCAGAAACTCATAGGCACGCACCACCGTATTCGGATTGACCTGGAGCTCTACGGCCAGTTCCCTTACCGAGGGTATCTTTTGATCCGCAGGCCACCTACCCAATACCATATGTTCACTCGCATAAGCAGCAATCTGCAGGTATATTGCCTCATTCTCTCTAAACTCCATATTACACCTCCCTTTCCTTTAATTTAAAATAGGCACCCAGCCACAAAATCCCCACCATTACCATTGCCATGTAATTGATATACAACTCAGTCACAGCCAAAGGCTCTACAGTATATATGACCTTGTTTTCTTCTATTCCAAGGTTACTAAAAGGAGGAGACTGAAATATCTTTACATCAAATATGGAATTGGCGATCAGATTATTCAGGAAGAAGAGGATCAGCCCAAACAGAAAAAAGCTGCTTGCGGTTTTGATCAAATGAAATCTGTCAAAAAATACAGCCCCGAAAAAACAGATACTGTGTAATATCGCATATGCAGAAAAAATCCTGTTATATTCTGGGCCCAGCAAATTGATCAGCTCAGCAGGTACAGCACGTCTGGCGTTCGCTACATTTAAAAATACCGCATCAATAGCGTAAAAGCAACCCACAAAAACAAGCTGAAAGATCACAAAAGAATAAAACCAGGCGACCAGATATTTTTCAAGAGAAGAGGCCGGAAGGGTAAGCATCGCTATCGCCTTCCTTTTGTCACCCAGATCAGCAAAGATCATACTGGTAAAAATACAACCTGAGAACAGGAAGAAAGTGAGAAATATACCGAACTGCGATCCTGAATTTACATATTCGGCATTGGAATAGGCAAAGATTCCAAGAACCACTGAAAGCAAACCTGCAAAAACACCTAAGGCCATCAGGTAAATCCGGTAATGCTCCACTGTATGCTTGTTCAAAAGCATAAAAAAACGTTTAAAGCTGAATGTATTGTTCATCATGATTATCTTAAAATTTCCAACAAAGGTTTTGATTCGCTGATTACAGCATTAAAAAGTAATTCTATATCTACCCTGCTGCTGCCATGGCTATTATTGATAGAAATGGTATTGACACCAATTGCATGAGGTTCTGAATAAAGTACCGCATTGGTTTCAGCGCCAGCCGAACTGGTAAATCTGATTTTTTCCGCAATCTCTTCGAGGCTCTTATTGAGTACAACCTCCTGGTTATTCAGGATGATCAGCTGATCAATTAAACTGTCCAGATCCCTGACCTGATGTGTAGATATGACAATGCAGCGTTCATCGGTCAATGCCGAGGCGATGATTTTCCTGAACTGTGCCTTTGAGGGAATATCCAGACCGTTTGTTGGCTCATCCATGATCAGCAGATCTGTATTGGTGGCCAGACCAAAAGCAACCATCACCTTCTTTTGCTGCCCGAAGGAGAGTTTACTCAAACCTACATCTGTCGGAACATCAAATTCAGACAATAGCCTGGAATACTGCATCAGATCAAATTTTGGATAAAAATGCGCCGTGCTTCCGGCAAACCTTTCGGCAGTGATCTGAGGCAGGTATATTTCTTCGGGAATAAAAAACAATTCCTGCAAAAAAGCGGGCTGACGCAGGGAAGAATCATATCCTTTAACCTTACAAAAGCCTTTGTTTGGATAAACCAACCCTGCCAGGTTTTTGAGGAGTGTAGATTTTCCAGCTCCGTTTTTACCTAATAAGCCATATATATGGCCGCTGCCAAGTTTTAAATTTAAGTTGTCAAACAACAATTTCTTCTTGCTGTAGCCAAAAGTGAGTTTAGAAATTTCAATCATAATCTAAGCGTTTTAACTGTACTACTTATATAGTACACTACAAATGTAGACTTATATTTTATTTAACCAAATTTTATTAACAATTTTTATAGTTAGCGGCAGAACCGATGACATTTGCTGCTGAAATCAGGTCAAACCCGGTTTAAGACTAAATCAATAATGTATAGCCATAATAGGGTAAGACAAAATGCTACAGAAACGATATGTCGTTTTTACTGACTCCACATTGAGTCCACGTTCAGTCCACGTTGAGTCCACCTTTTCCTAAAATAAACGTGGACTCAACGTGGTGCAAAACTGAAAGTAATGTGCTGGCAGATTACACGGTAATTAAACAGTTCAGTCAGGGAACAAAACCGAAATTCGAGGGCACCATATCATACCTTGCTTCCGCACACGGCCGGGCACCGTTTGTTAAAATATGTTAACAGCTTGCACCTACGATTGCCTTTACATAGCTTAGCGTCCTAATATTTTTAATTGACGGAGTCGTAATATTACCTTATCTTTGCAGAATGTTTAAAATTAAACACGCTTTATTACTTAGTTTCACCATTATAGCGCTTACCATTGCGGGTTGCAAAAGCCAGTTTGAAAAAATCAGGCTGAGCAATGACGTTGCCAAAAAATACCAGGAAGCACTAAAGCTTTACAACAAA
>Ga0215277_1086_pt1 | contig 28907 bp, 28 predicted proteins | sample ZER3_50Endo4_M4_FD_182619 | JGI IMG/M metagenome (GOLD analysis project Ga0215277, IMG submission 182619) | Enriched cells of freshwater protists from Biology Centre CAS, Ceske Budejovice, Czech Republic - ZER3_50Endo4_M4 | ecosystem: Environmental > Aquatic > Freshwater > Unclassified ... | reverse complement strand
TACTGCCATCGCACAAGAAAAAAACATCATTACCATTGACTCATTTCCATTTGTAAAAAAGAGTGTACTATACAAAAAGAATGCTCATGCATCTTATTATCATGATAAATTTAATGGACGAAAAACGGCAAGCGGTAAAATATTCAACAATAATAATTTTACTGCAGCTCATAAAAAATTTGCTTTTGGCTCAATATTAAAAGTAACCAACGAAGCGAATAAGAAATTTGCGATTGTAGAAGTTATAGACCGAGGACCTTTTATTAAGGGAAGAGAAATTGACCTTAGCAAAAAAGCTTTTATGAACATTGCTTCAAATAAAAAAAGCGGTTTGGTTTATGTCACTATTGAAATTTTAAAATAAGTCCTTTTTTCGAAGCAGAAAATCAAACTTATGTCTTTTTCCAGCAAAAATTCGAACTAAATTGCTTAAAAATCTTATTGATAATTTTATTGATATCTATTTTTTTTTGTGCCAAACACCCATGAAACCGCGATTAATGGAACTTTCACAAATGTTAACAAAATAGATTTTCAGAAACCATAAATAATTGTATTTTTACGGTTCAAAATTCAGAAAATAAATGGGCAAAATCATTGCTATTGCTAATCAAAAAGGAGGCGTTGGAAAGACTACTACATCAGTAAATCTTGCTGCCTCATTAGGTGTTTTAGAGAAAAAAGTATTGTTGATCGACGCTGATCCACAGGCCAATGCTACATCTGGTCTTGGAATTGACGTAGAAACAGTTGAAACTGGAACTTACCAAATCCTTGAGCATACTGTAACACCAAAAGAAGCCGTTTTAAAATGTACAGCTCCAAACGTAGATGTGATACCTGCTCACATTGACCTTGTTGCTATCGAAATTGAATTGGTTGACAAAGAAAACCGTGAATACATGCTTAAAAAAGCATTAGAAGAAGCAAAACAAGAATATGATTATATCATTATCGACTGTGCTCCTTCTCTAGGTTTGTTAACTTTAAATGCCTTAACAGCAGCAGATTCTGTAGTTATTCCTATTCAATGCGAATATTTTGCACTTGAGGGATTAGGAAAACTTTTGAACACTATTAAAAGTATTCAGAAAATCCACAACCCAGATCTTGACATCGAAGGTTTATTATTAACAATGTACGATTCAAGATTACGTTTATCAAATCAGGTTGTAGAAGAGGTTCAAAAACACTTTAACGATATGGTTTTTGACACTGTAATTCAGCGAAATGTAAAATTAAGTGAGGCTCCAAGTTTTGGAGAAAGTATCATTAATTATGATGCTACAAGTAAGGGTGCCGTAAACTATATTCATTTAGCACAAGAAATTATAAAGAAAAACAGTTAAACAGTTTTTATGACAAAAGTAATTAAAAAACAAGCCTTAGGAAGAGGATTATCTGCACTATTAAAGGATCCGGAAAACGACATTAAATCAGTAGAAGACAAAAATGCTGATAAGGTTGTTGGAAATATCATTGAGCTTGAAATAAGTGCGATTGAAATAAATCCGTTTCAGCCTAGAAGCAATTTTAATGAAGAATCATTACGTGAATTAGCCACTTCTATTAAAGAACTTGGTGTAATTCAACCTATTACTGTTCGTAAATTAGATTTTAATAAATACCAGTTAATCTCTGGAGAGCGTCGTCTTCGTGCGTCAAAATTAGTAGGTCTTACTCATGTTCCTGCTTATATTCGTATTGCAAATGACAACGAATCATTGGTTATGGCTTTGGTTGAAAACATCCAGCGTCATGACTTAGATCCAATTGAGATTGCTTTATCATACCAACGTTTAATCGACGAAATTCAATTAACTCAAGAACAAATGAGCGAAAGAGTTGGAAAAAAACGTTCGACAATTGCCAACTATTTACGTCTTTTAAAATTAGATCCGATTATCCAAACAGGTATTCGTGACGGTTTTATCAGTATGGGACATGGTAGAGCAATTATCAACATTGAAGATTTAGACGTTCAAACCGATATTTATCAAAAAATCGTTAGCCAAAATTTATCAGTTCGTGAGACAGAAGCTTTAGTAAAAAATTACCACGAAGGGCAACAGCCTAAAGCGGATGGCAAACCTAAAGCAGATGCTGGATTTATTGTTAGAGAAACTCAAAAAAACAGTTTCAACGACTATTTTGGCTCAAAAGTTGATATAAAAGTCGCTGGCAACGGAAAAGGAAAAATTACAATTCCATTTAATTCTGAAGCTGACTTTAACAGAATTATGAAATTAATAAACGGATAGTGAATAAAATTGTCCCCATTGGTCTATTGTTCTTTCTAACAGGAACCGTTTCTCTTTTTGCTCAGGTAAAAAAAGACACGGTTTTGGTCGTAAAAGACACCACTGCATTACAAGAAATAGACCCACTTACACCAGCAAAAGCAGCTTTTTATTCTGCCGTTCTACCTGGTCTAGGTCAAGCTTACAACAAAAAATATTGGAAAATTCCATTGGTTTACGGAGCAATTGGAACAAGTTTATATTTCTACATAGACAACAATAAGAAATACCACGATTATCGTAATGCCTACAAACGAAGATTAGAAGGCTATAACGATGATAAATATAAATATTTGGATGACAGCCGACTTATCGCAGGACAAAAATTCTATCAAAGAAACAGAGATTTATCTGCTTTATTTGTTGTCGGATTCTATGTTTTAAACATTATCGATGCCAATGTTGACGCGGCTTTGATACAGTTTAACGTAAACGAAAGACTTTCAATGCGTCCAGAAATTTATCCTGCCGATGTAACATTTAAACCAAACGTCGGACTAACCTTTAATTATAAGTTTTAATAGATTGAATTCTATTTAAAAAATCAAAAAATAAATCATAATGAAAATTGCGCTTTTAGGATACGGAAAAATGGGTAAAGTAATCGAAAGAATTGCTTTAGAAAGAGGTCACGAAATAGTTTTAAAGAAAGATGAATTTAATACTTATGATGGACTTTCGACAGCTGATGTTGCCATCGATTTCAGTGTTCCATCAGCAGCAGTTAGCAACATTTCAGCTTCTTTTAATGCCAATGTACCTGTAGTATCTGGAACTACTGGATGGTTAGAACATTATGACGAAATGATTGCGCTTTGCAATGAGAAAAAAAGCGGATTCATTTCTAGTTCAAATTTTAGTCTAGGAGTAAATATTTTCTTCGGATTAAATGAATATTTGGCTAAAATCATGAAACAATTCGATACTTATAAAGTTTCGATGGAAGAAATTCACCACATCCATAAACTTGACGCTCCAAGCGGAACAGCAATTTCTTTAGCTCAAGGCGTTATCCAAAACAGCGATTACGCTAATTGGACAATGGAAGATCCTAAAGCAAACGAAATTCGTATTGAAGCAAAAAGAACTGGCGAAGTACCTGGTACTCACACTGTAAATTACGATTCTGCTATTGACAGCATCGAAATTAAACATACTGCTCACAACCGCGAAGGTTTTGCCCTTGGCGCTGTTATCGCAGCAGAATGGCTAGCAGGAAAACAGGGAATTTTCTCCATGAAAGACGTACTAAACTTACAATAATTGACCAAAATTCAAGATTACTAAACTTGAATTAAAACTTAAAATACAATATTATGACATTTTACTCTTGGTTCGTATTTTTCTTAGCCGTTCAAATTATCCATTTTCTTGGAACATGGAAATTATATCAGGCAGCAGGAAGAAAAAGCTGGGAAGCAGCAATTCCGGTATACAATTCTATCGTTTTAATGAAGATTATCGGGCGCCCAACATGGTGGACATTACTGCTTTTTATTCCAATCATCAACTTGATTATGTTTCCGGTTGTATGGGTGGAAACTTTAAGAACATTTGGCAAAAAATCAAGTTTAGACACTATTTTAGGTCTTTTCACTTTAGGTTTTTATATCTATTTTGTTAATTACACTCAGAAATTAGAGTATAATAAAGACCGAAAATTAACTCCAGAAAACAAAGCTGCAGATACTGTTAGCTCTCTATTATTTGCAATTATAGTAGCAACATTAGTACACACCTACGTTGTACAGCCTTACACAATTCCGACATCGTCTTTAGAAAAATCTTTATTGATTGGCGATTTCTTATTTGTAAGCAAATTAAACTACGGCCCTAGAGTTCCAATGACAACTGTTGCATTACCAATGGTTCATGACTCTATTCCTTTAACAAAAACAAAATCGTATTTAAGCTGGCCACAATTGCCTTATTTAAGACTTCCGGCTATTCAAAAAATAAACCGATGCGACATTGTCGTTTTCAACTGGCCTGTCGATACGGTTCACTATTTCTTTGAACCAAAAGGAAGACCAGGCGTTATCAAACCAATTGATAAAAAATCTAACTACGTAAAAAGATGTGTTGGTATTCCTGGAGACAGCTTATCAATCAAAGATGGTTATGTTTTTATTAATGGAAAAAAATTAGTTTTACCTGAAAGAGCAAAACCTCAGTATTCATACGCGGTAGCATTAGACGGAAAAACTCCAATTGATTTTGAAACGATCTTCAAAGAATTAGATATTACTGATCCTGCAGGTTTTAGAACTGAAAAAAGAGACACGCTTTATTTAGGCGCTTTAACAGAAGCTGGAGCAGAAAGATTCAAACATACTCCAGGAGTTACTGCAGTAATTAGAAAAGTTGACACAGGAGATAACAACGATATTTTTCCTCATATCAACAAATGGAACCAAGACAATTTGGGACCTATTTACATTCCTGAAGCAGGAAAAACAGTTGCTTTAACAAATGAATCTCTTCCCTTTTACAAAGAGATCATTACAAATTACGAAGGAAATACGCTGGAATTGCAAGGTTCAAAATTCTTAATCAATGGAAAACCTGCTACAACGTACACTTTCAAACAAAACTATTACTGGATGATGGGAGACAACCGTCATAACTCAGAAGACAGCCGTTACTGGGGTTATGTTCCAGAAGATCACATTGTAGGAAAACCTGTTTTCATTTGGATGAGCTGGGATACTAACGGAAAAGGAATCAATAAAGTTCGCTGGAGCCGAGTATTTACAACTGTAGACGGTGAAGGTCAGCCTCAATCTTACTTTAAATACTTCTTAATACTTCTTGCTATTTATTTCGTAGGAGATTTTATCTGGAAAAAAAGAAGAGAGAATAAAGCATAATAAAAAATAAGTTATTTTTGTTTCAGGTTTCAAGTTTTACGTTTTAACGCTAACTTGAAACCTGAAACATTTTAAACCTGAAACGAAACAAAAAATGAATTCCTTAATACTTCCAACTTATTTCCCATCTATCAGTCATTTTGCAGTAATTGCGCAATCTGACAGCATTACTTTTGAAATGGAAGATAATTTTCAGAAACAGACTAATAGAAACAGAACGTACATCTATAGTCCGAATGGAATTCAATTATTAAATATCCCTGTTAAGCATTCTAAAGAAGCGCATCAGAAGACAAAAGACATTTTGATCGAAAACGAATTTGATTGGCAGAAACAGCATTTTAAATCGCTTGAAGCAGCATATAGAAGCTCTCCGTTCTTTGAGTACTTTGAAGATGATATCGCTCCTATTTTCGAGAAAAAACATCAGTTTTTAATGGATTTAAACTTCGAAGTCTTAGATGTTGTGACTAAATGCCTTCGAATGAAATTGGAATTTAGAAAAACTACTGAATACTTTCGTGAAGTGAATGAATTTACCGATTTCAGACATCTAGCAAATGGTAAAAAAGATGCCAATTCATTCGAAAAATACACTCAAGTTTTTGATGACAAACATGGCTTCATCAACAATTTAAGCGTTTTGGATTTACTTTTTAACGAAGGTAAATTTGCAATGGATTATTTAAAAACGCAGAAAATCGCATAAATTATGAATTATAAGTTATGAGTTATGAATTCTCATATCTTGTAAAACTAACTTTTAACTTTCGCCTAAAAATCACTCCATTGAAAGTCTTGTCATAATTGGATAATGATCTGAATTTTCGAAATCAGGGAAGCTTTCAAATTGTTTTACTTTCATTTTACTGTCTGTAAAAATATAGTCAATTCTTGCTGGATAATATTTGAATTTATAAGTAGCGCCAAAACCTTCTCCTGCTTCTTCAAAAGCATCTTTCAGTTTTCCTTTTATGTTTCTATACACATAAGAAAATGGGCTGTTATTCATATCTCCACAAATAATCATTGGAGTTTTGCAGTTTTTTATATGTTCTCTAAAAATCTCAGCTTGTTCTTGCTGTTGCTTGAATCCTTTGCTTATTCTTCCGTAAATACGCTGTGATTTCTTTTGGTTTACATTATCAATATCGTCTGATATTTCGCTTACATCAGGAGAAATCTTAATAGACTGCAAGTGCATATTATAAACACGAATAATATCTTTTCCACGTTTTATATCTGCATAAACAACGTTGTTATCAGATTTTGGAAAAACAATCTTTCCTTCCTCAATTATAGGGAATTTAGAAAAAATGGCTTGGCCTGTTTTAATTTTTTTTCCATCAATAAAAATATAACGGTGAGGATATACTTTTAAATCCAAATGTGCAGAATTGGAATATTCTTGAATACACAAAATATCCGGATCTTTTTCGTCGATAAAAGCCTTAATATTTGACGGAATATCATCTCGATCCAGCCATTTAAAAACATTAAAAAGACGAACATTATAACTCATAACAGAAAAATCTTTTTCGTCTTTCACATACTCTTTTGCAGAAAACTTATAGAATTTGCTTATAAATGTAATTCCGGTCAATAAAACTAAACCAGACAAAATAAGGCGTTTTTTAAACTGAATTCCCCAATAGACAAAAAAGAGGCCGTTTGCCACAAAAAAAGCAGGCATAAACAAGGTAAGCACCGATAAAAGCGGAAAACTTTTAGGTGCTAAAAAAGGTAAAACATAGACGCTAAATGTAAGCACAGTTAGCACTATGTTCAAAAAGAACATTATTTTATTAAACCAAGAAAGGTTCTTCATATTTAATCTCCTACAAGTTTATTTTCCAGCTTTAAATAAAAACTCTTTTTCTTCTTTTGTCAGACAATCATATCCTGACTGACTGATTTTGTCTAAAATCTCATCAATCTGTTGTTGCGTTTTGTCTTTCGTAACAATTCTTGACGTCGTTTTTTCTGTAGGTTTTTTGTAATTTTTATGAACTTTTGTAAATGGGGTCGTAGGAGATTTTCTAAAAAGATTTGCAAAGAAATCCAGAGTTTTAGAAACAATGGTACTCAAATCGGTACCGTTTTGAAGCAGTTTTATATAAGCAAATCCGAAGAAAGCGCCTGCTAGATGCGAAATATGTCCACCCATATTTCCGAGACGGAACTGCATCAAATCTAAAATTATGATAACGGCCGTAATATGCCAAAGCTTTACATTTCCGAATAGGAACAAGCGAACATTCATTAACGGAGAATAAGTCGTTGCAGCAACCAAAATCGCCATTATAGCAGCCGATGCTCCAACAATAGAAGCAGCTGTTCCTAAAATATAAAAACTTAAGGCAAAAATAATTCCAGCGAAAATCGCACTTAAAAGGTACAATCCTAAATATTGCTTTTGAGTAAAATAGGTTAAAAACAAAGAGCTGGCAAAATTAAGCACCATCATATTAAACAACAGATGGAAAAATCCATCGTGAAAGAAAGCATACGTTAAAAGTGTCCAAGGTTTAAACATGAAAACCTGAGGATCTGACGACAATGCTAGCCAATTTGGAAAATCAAAAAGACCATTTGAAAATTGATAGAAGAAAATAAGCGATACAATAAAACATCCTATATTCCAATACATGACACGCATGGCAATACCTCCTAATCTATATTGTAATTTTAAATCGTCTAAAATATTCATAGAAACTCTTTTGTTTTAGAATTTGTACTTTAAAGTTAAAAATTAATTCCAACGGTTGTTATTAAACTGATTTTTTTTCCAGTATAACATCATTAAAAAACCTGCAATTGCACCACCAATGTGTGCGAAATGCGCAATTCCAGTTCCTCCGCTTCCAAATAAAGAACCTCCTTTAAAACCTAAAAATAAGTCAATTGCTAAAATTCCAGGAACAAAATATTTTGCCTTGATTGGAACCGGAATAAACAATAATCCAAGCTGTGCGTTTGGAAACATAAATGCAAAAGCCGTTAACAAACCATAAATTGCTCCAGAAGCTCCTAAAACAGGAGACTGAACTATACCACTAGCTTGTGCAAGAGCATTAAATTGTTCTTGCGTACAATGTGCTTTATTTAAAATAGTAGCAATTTCTCCCTGCATCATTTTTCCGCTTGCATCAAATAAAGAAGAATAATTTGCATTTAAAATCAGATGCAATTCTGATTTAGATAAATTCAATTCAGAAACAGAGCTCAAAAAAGATTGCAATTGCAAATAATTTACTCCTGTATGAAGCAACGCCGCACCTAAACCACAAGAGATATAGAAAAACAAAAACTTTTTTCCGCCCCAAAAGTGCTCTAAAGCAGAACCGAAGCTATATAATGCAAACATATTGAATAAAATATGAGCAAAATTTGGCAATGGCGCATGCATGAACATGTGCGTAACAATTTGCCAAGCTCTAAAGTTTTCGCTTTCTGGATAGAACAACGACAAATATTCGTAAGAAACTGGCACCAATTGGGAACCAATAAAAAAGATAATATTAATAATTAGCAGTTGTTTAACTACTGGAGTCATATTCATCATACAGCAAACTTTTTATCTATATCCTCAACACGCATCGTGATGAAGGTAGGTTTTTGAAAAGGTGAAATATTTGGATCTTTACAAGCAAACAATCCGTTTACTAAATTATCTTGTTCTTTTTCGGTTAAATAAGATCCTGTTTTAACCGCTAAACTTTTGGCCATTGATTTGGCAATTGTATCGTTCTGACTGTAACTGTTCGCCGGAATTCCGTCTTGTAAATCGCTTAATAATTGTTCAATCACCAATGGAACTTCACTTTCTGTAATATTCACTGGAATTCCAGAAATTACAATATGATCGGTTTTACTTTCGTCAAATACAAAACCTGTTGTTGCTAACGAAGGTTTTAATTCTTCGATTAATTCCATTTCAGATGCTGAATAAAATAAATCTAAAGGAAAAAGCAACTGTTGGCTCGCTGCTTGATTAACCGTCATATTTAGCAAAAATTGTTCGTACAAAATTCGCTGATGCGCGCGCTGTTGATCAACAATAATCATTCCTGATTTTATTGGCGAAACAATATATTTTTTATGAATTTGATATGTCTTCTGAGTAGCCTGTTCTACATCTTCATCATTAAACAAAGAAGAAGTCACTTCTTCGTTTTCGAATGTAAAAGGAGAACTTTCGATGCTTTCAGGATTTTCGACATCTAAACCAGTATATAAGCTTTCCCAGCTTGCAGTTGGTTCTACTCTTTTAGAATAACCTGAATAAGATGATCCAGAAAATGATGAGCCTGATGAAGATGAAAAAGAAGAACCTGAACTGTATCCTGATGATCCCGAACCAGCTTTACTATAATGCTGATTGGTTTTATCATCTGTAAACGGATTAAAAGTTCCATCTACCTGAATTGTTGGCACTTCTGCACCTAAATCTTTATAATGATATGGCGTATCTAAATTTGCATCTCTATCAAAATCTAAAACCGGAGCAACATTAAATTGTCCTAAACTATGCTTGATAGACGCTCTTAAAATAGCATACAACGCTTGTTCATCGTCAAATTTAATTTCAGTTTTAGTTGGATGGATATTAATATCAATTGTATTTGGCGGGACTTGCAGATACAAGAAATAACTTGGCTGAGAACCATCTTTCAGTAATCCGTCATACGCAGACATTACCGCGTGGTGTAAGAAACTGCTTTTTATAAATCGATCGTTTACAAAAAAGAACTGCTCTCCCCTATTTTTTTTAGCGAATTCAGGTTTGCATACAAAACCTTGAACATTGATAATTTCTGTATCTTCATTTACAGGAACTAGCTTTTCATTTGTTTTTCCTGACATAATACCAACAATTCGTTGACGGTATCCTGCACCTGGAAGATTATACATCTCACTTCCGTTATGATAAAAACTAAAATGAATATTAGGATGCGCCAATGCCACACGTTGAAATTCATCCATAACATGGCGAAACTCAACAGTATCGGACTTTAAGAAATTACGGCGAGCAGGAATATTAAAAAATAAGTTTTTAACCGCAAACGAAGTTCCTTTTGGCAAAACAGCCACTTCTTGCGAAACGAATTTACTTCCCTCAATTATAATATGCGTTCCCAGTTCGTCCTGATCTTGCTTGGTTTTCATTTCCATGTGCGCAATCGCCGCAATAGAAGCCAAAGCCTCTCCACGGAAACCTTTTGTCCCAAGTGAAAACAAATCCTCAGCTTGACGGATTTTAGAAGTAGCATGACGTGCAAAACACAAACGAGCATCTGTAACGGTCATTCCAACACCATTATCAATAACCTGAACTAGCGATTTACCAGCATCTTTTATAATTAATTTGATATCAGTTGCTTTGGCATCAACAGCATTTTCTAACAACTCTTTTACGACTGAAGCTGGTCTTTGAACCACTTCTCCAGCAGCAATTTGGTTAGCAACGTGATCAGGAAGCAATTGAATAATACTCGACATTAAGCAAAAATAATTTTAAAGTTTAGATTCGGTTTTTATAAACCAAGAAGTACAAATTTAGTGAATTTTGATTGGCTTTTAGAATAAGAATAATCATAAAAAAAATAAAAAAACCTATACCGTTATTACACAGTATAGGTTTTAATTTTATTAAAACAAATGTGTTTTATTCGTTTTCTATTTTCTTTGGCGAATCTTCAATTTGAAGCGCTCCCGAAGTTAATAATGGCTGATTAAAAACATGAGCTATTGAAGCCTGCTGACGAATGTATGCCATTTTTATTGCAGCAATTGCCGCTTCAGTTCCTTTGTTTCCGTGAACTCCTCCACTTCTGTCAATTGATTGCTGCATATTATTATCTGTTAAAACACAGAAAATAACTGGAACATCAGTTTGAACATTCAAGTCTTTAATTCCTTGTGTAACGCCTTCACAAACAAAATCAAAATGTTTCGTTTCTCCTTGAATTACGCATCCAATTACGATAACCGCATCAACATTTTGTGTTTGAAGCATTTTTTTTGCTCCGTAGATTAGCTCAAAACTCCCTGGAACATTCCAACGAATGATTTGTTGAGCAGGAACATCACAATCAACTAAAGCATCAAAAGCACCATTATAAAGTCCTTCTGTTATAGAATCATTCCATTCAGAAACAACAATCCCAAACCGAAAGTCTTTCGCGTTTGGGATTGTGTTTTTATCGTATTCTGATAGATTTTTATTTTCAGTAGCCATCTGTACTATTTTTGTTTTTTAATTTCAGACTGCTAAAATACGAATCTAAAATCTAAAAACTGAACTCAAATAGTATAATTATTGCGCTAATCCGATCAAAGCATCAACAGATGCTGCTTCTGGAGTACTGTCGTAATTATCTTTAATGTCATTGAAATATTTCAAAGCATCTTCTTTTTGTCCTAAAGCTAAAGCAGCTTTTCCTGCTTTTAATAAGAAACGAGGCGTTGTAAAATCGTTTTTGTTAGATTCAGCAGCTTTTACATAAAAATCTAAAGCTTCTTTTGGCTGATTTTTTTGAGAATAAGCATCTCCTGTAGCACCTTTAGCTAAAGCGCTTAAGATTACATCTTCTGATTTGAATTCACCTAAATATTTAATTGCCTCATCAAATTTACCAGTATTTAAGTAAGCGATACCAGCATAATAGTTTGCTAAATTTCCAGCATCAGTTCCAGAATATTCGTCAGCGATTTTGATAAATCCGAATTTACCTTCTGAACCGTTTAATGATAATTTGAATAATGAATCGCTAGAAACACCGTTTACAGCTTTTTCAAAGTTTTGTTGAGCAACAAACATTTCACTGGCAGCCTCTTCTTGTTTTGGAGTTGCAATAAATTTTTGGTAAGCCAAATATCCAATTGTAGCAACTGCAATACCAGCAACTAAACCAATAATGATTTTTTGATTTTTAGCCACCCAATCCTCAGTTCTTGAAGCTGTTTCGTCTAATTTTGAGAAAACTCCAGCAGTTGTACTGTCTTTCTCATCAATAACTACTTGTTGCTCTTCAGTAACCACCTCTTTTACTTCCTTTTCTTTTGGTGTCTTATATCCTCTTTTATTGTAAGTTGCCATTTAAAATTTATTTAGTGAACGGCAAAAATAAAATTTTTATTGAAAATGACGTAAAAAATTTCAATTTTATCACTATTTTAAAAGAAATATTTTGTTTTGTGATTTACGCTTTCGCGAAAGCGCTAAAATAAATTGCCTGAGAATTGCCCCAAAGCCAATTATATCGATAATTTTCGGTAATTTGCAGCCTCAAATTTTTACTGCTTAAAAACGGTAAATTTTACACATGGAGTCCCTAAAAAATGCATTTAAACAAAATCTCATTATTCAATTACAAGAACTTTTCTGAAGCAAGTTTTGATTTCGACATCAAAATCAACTGTTTTGTGGGTAAAAACGGCATTGGAAAAACCAATGTGCTCGATGCTATTTACCATTTGGCTTACGGAAAAAGCTATTTTAATCCGCTTGCTGTGCAAAATATCAAACATGGCGAAGAGTTTTTTGTGATCGATGCCGAACTCGAAAAAAATGAGAGAACTGAGCAAATCGTTTGCAGTTTAAAAAAAGGACAAAAAAAGGTTTTAAAGCGAAACGGCAAGCCTTACGATAAATTCTCAGATCATATTGGGTTTATTCCACTTGTAATTATTTCGCCAGCCGATCGCGATTTGATTATTGAAGGAAGTGAAACGCGCCGTAAATTTATGGATAGTGTGATTTCGCAGCTAGACTCAACTTATCTGCACGAACTAATACAATATCAAAAGGTAATTACGCAGCGAAATGCGCTTTTAAAATATTTTGCGCTGAATCATGTTTTTGACAATGATACCTTATCTATATATAATGAGCAGTTGCAAGCGTACGGAAAATCAATTTTTGAAAAACGAAAAGATTTCTTAGAACAGTTTATACCTATATTTAATACGCATCATCAGGCAATCACGGGATCTGAAGAAAGCGTGCAATTGGTTTACGAAAGTCATTTATTCGAAAAAGACCTTTTGACGCTTTTGCAAGAAAACATTAATAAAGATCGAGCTTTACATTATACTTCAGTTGGAACTCACAAAGATGATTTGTCTTTTGAAATTGATTCGCATCCGATAAAAAAATTCGGATCGCAAGGACAGCAAAAATCTTTTCTGATTGCTTTAAAATTGGCCCAATTTGAATTCCTAAAAAAACAAAGTGGTGTAAAACCAATTCTTTTGTTTGATGATATTTTTGACAAACTAGACGAAACGCGTGTTGCCAAAATTATAGAAATGGTAAACAGCGAAACGTTTGGACAACTTTTTATTTCTGATACGCATCCCGAAAGAACCGAAGCGATTGTAAAATCGACGCATCAGACTTACAAAATATTCAATTTGTGATTGATTTTTTTGCCACGAATTACACGAATTTACACTAATTTATATTTAACTTTCAACTTTGACAAAGTTTAAAACTTTGTCAAAGTTGAACTATCAGTAATTAAAAAATTAGTGTAAATTCGTGTAATTCGTGGCAGACCAAAAATCAGTCTCCCACAATAAACATTAAAAACAACTGCAATAAAAAAGAATATGTTAGCGAAAGAATCATTGCAATTTTTAGACGATTTAAGAAAAAACAATAACCGCGAATGGTTTCAAGAAAATAAAAAAAGATACGAAATCTTCAAGAAAGATTATCATCAATTGGTAAGTGATTTTTTGGATGCGATGAAACCTCTTGATCCTTCATTAGAATTATTGGAAGTTAAAAACTGTACTTTCAGAATCAATCGTGATATTCGTTTTTCTAAAGACAAATCTCCATACAAAGCGCATTTAGGAGTTTGGATGTCGGCTGGAGCAAAGGGCGCAAATCGTTCAGGTTATTATGTTCACATCGAAAAAGGTGCAAGTTTTATCGCCGGCGGATTTTATTCGCCTGAAGCGGAAGATTTAAAGAAAGTCCGTAAAGAAATTGCTTTTTTCTATGAAGATTTACAGGAAATTTTAAACGATAAAAACTTCAAAAAAGAGTTTGGAAGTTTAGACATAAACGAAAACAATTCGCTAAAAAGCATGCCTCGCGGTTACGAAAAAGACCATCCAGCGATTGAATTTTTAAAATTGAAAAGCTTTACTGCAACTCAAGTTTACAATGTTTCGGAAGTTTTAGAGAAAGATTTCGTAAAGAAAATGAGCCAAAAATTGATTGCTTTAAAGCCATTAAACGAATTCATCAACCGGGCTTTGGACACGGAAGAATTTTAGAGATAAAAAAAAATCGCCACGAATTCACGAATTATTCAAAATTAATTCGTGAATTCGCAGCGAAAAACTTTTATAATGAAAAGGAAAATACTTTTTCTTGGAGAATCTTATCGTGCTGACGCTATTACTTGGATGAAAGGTCTAAAGGAATTTGGCGATTTTGAAATTATTACTTGGGAACTTCAAACCTCAAATAATCATAGATTCAAACGTATTTTAGAGTATTTCTTCTCTCCTCTTTCTATTCGAAAAATCATTAAAAAAGAAAAACCAGACATGGTTATTGCAGAAAGAACAACCAGTTACGGTTTTCTTGCGGCATTATCTGGTTCTAAAACCATTGCAGTCGCGCAACAAGGCCGAACCGATTTATGGCCTGAAGAATCTGCTTTATATCCTTATAAAAAATTCATTCAGAAATATGCTTTTAAAAAAGCACATTTAATTCATGCTTGGGGACCAGTAATGGCAATTCACATGAAAGTAACTGGTGTTGACATGAATAAAGTTTTGGTTCTTCCAAAAGGAATTGACTTATCGCTTTTTACTCCTTCAAACAATAATTCGAACAAAATTGAAGCGATTGTAACGCGTTCGCTTCAACCAGAATATCGTCACGATTCTATTCTAAAAGCTTTCGGAATTTTAAATCAAAAAGGAATTGATTTTTCGCTAACCATTGTTGGCGACGGAACAAGATTTCAATTTCTGAAAGATTTAGCCAAAGAACTTCAAATCGAAAACAAAGTGATTTTTACAGGAAGAATCCCTAATACAGAACTTCCTAAATTATTACAGCAATCGAACATTTATATTAGCATGCCAATTACTGAAGGTGTTTCTGCTTCTTTGTTTGAAGCAATGGCTTCTAATTGTTTTCCCGTAGTTTCTGATATTCCCGGAAATCAAAGCTGGATTACGCATCGTGAAAACGGACAGTTAATTACAATTAATGATATTGAAATGCTTACAGAAGAATTAATCTGGTCTTTTGAGAATCCTGATTTGCGAAATGAAGCGATTACTCGAAACAGGAAGTTTGTGGAGGAAAATGCTAATTATGATATTAATATGAAGGTTATTTCGGAGAAATATCATGAGCTGTTGAATACCAGAAATAATTAACCATCAAAACTCTTTTTTCTTAAACTTATTTTTCTGTATAAGGATCGAAATGTAACTTTTCACACACCCTATCGACATATTGCTTATTAGATTCTCTAATTTAATCTTAAAGAAATATGAATAACAGAAGAAATTGGTTAAAACAAGTAAGTTTAGGCGCAGTAGGATTAGGCTTTTGTCAATTTGAAGCATTTGCAAATGTTCCAACCGAAAAGTATATTTTTCCAGATGTAGAGAAAACGCCAATTTTATTACGATCAAATGAAAATCCGTATGGACCTTCTCCTTTAGCGCGCGCCGCTATGCAGAAAAGCATCAGTAGCAGCAATCGATATGGCTGGGATCTTTCAGACGAATTAATTTCTCTTATTGCTAAAAAGAATAATGTTTCAAACAACAATATTCTACTTGGGGCTGGTTCAACTGAAATTTTGGATTTAGTTCTTCAATATACTGCACTTCAGAAAGGTAATTTTGTATTAGCCGAAACCACTTTTAATTATTGGACATTCCCTTCTGACAAATTAGGAATTAAAAAAATCACAGTTCCTTTAACTTCAGACAAAAAACATGATTTAGCTGGAATGTTAAAAGCAATAGATTCAGATACCAAAATGGTTTACATCTGCAATCCTAATAATCCGACTGGAACAATTTGCGAAAGAGAGCAATTGGTTTCTTTTGTAAAAGAAGCTTTAAAAAAAGCCATTGTTTTTGTTGACGAAGCGTATCTGGATTTCACAAAAGAAGAATCATTAAGCAACCTTGTTTTGGAAAACAAAAACTTGATCATTACTAAAACCTTTTCAAAAATGTATGGTTTAGCTGGCGCGCGCATTGGTTATGCCGTTGCGGCTTCTTCAACAATAGAAGAAATAAGCGCGTTAAAATCTTCTCCTAATTTATCTGTTAGTGTAGTGTCTGCAGTTGCTGCTATCGCTTCTTTAAAAGACGAAAAATTTATTGAGCAAGTTCATTCGTTAAACGAAGAAGTGAAAAAATACACCATCGACCAACTTACAAAGCTCAATTTAACCTGCATTCCATCTCACGCCAATTTTGTTTATTTCTCATTGGAGAATTACAAAAAAGATTATTTTAAACAATTGGAAAATCATAATATACAAGGAACTAAAATCTACGAAGAAAGCGGAAAATGGACCAGAATCACGATTGGAACAATGAAAGAAATGCAGCAATTTATTGAAGCCATAAAGTAAAATTTTGAAAAAAGTCTTTTTATAGAAAATCTACTCAAATAAATTATAATCGTTACTTTTGATCTCAGAATTTTTCCGAAGTTTCGGAACTTAAAAAGCCTTTTATTTATGGAAATCCAATCCAATTTTTCATTAAAAAAATACAATACTTTCGGCATTGAAGCCAGTGCTAAACAATTCGTTGCAGTTCATTCTATTGCTGAATTAAAAACGGTTTTAGAGGAAAACAAAAATGAGAAAAAATTCATTTTAGGAGGCGGAAGCAATATGCTTTTAACGAAAGACATTGATGCTTTGGTTATTCATATTGATTTAAAAGGAAAAAAAATAACAAAAGAAGACGACGATTTCGTTTGGGTTGAAAGTCAGGCTGGCGAAACTTGGCACGATTTCGTTCTTTGGACAATCGACAATAATTTTGGAGGTTTAGAAAACATGTCGCTTATTCCTGGAAATGTTGGTACAACTCCAGTTCAGAATATTGGTGCGTACGGAACCGAAATTAAAGACACTTTTGTTTCTTGCGAAGCCATGAATATCGCAACTCAAGAAATGAAAACTTTCGATAATGCCAAATGTAATTTTGGCTATCGCGAAAGCATTTTCAAACATGAAGTAAAAGACCAATATATTATTACTTCGGTTATTTTTAAACTGACCAAACGCAATCATAAAATCAATACTTCTTACGGAGATATTTTGGCAGAATTGGCTAAAAATAATATTACAGAACCAACATTAAAAGATGTGAGCAATGCTGTAATTGCGATTAGACAAAGTAAATTGCCAGATCCGAAAGAATTAGGAAACAGCGGAAGTTTTTTCAAAAATCCGATTTTATTGAAATCTGATTTTGAAAAAATCCATCAGAAATTCCCAGAAATGAAATTTTACGAAGTTTCTGAAACCGAAGTAAAAGTTCCTGCAGGCTGGTTGATTGAACAAGCTGGTTTTAAAGGGAAACGTTTTGGAGATGCAGGAGTTCATAAAAATCAGGCTTTGGTTTTAGTGAATTATGGAAACGCAACTGGACAAGAAATTTTAGCAGTTTCTAAAGAAGTTCAGAAAACCGTTTTTGAAACTTTCGGCATTCAAATCGAAGCGGAAGTGAATGTAATTTAAATTGAGACAATTAGGAAATGAGATAATTAGATAATTTCAGCCCTAGAACCTTTGTTCCTTTGAACCTAAAAAGAAAAAATGTATACACCCGATTTATACAAAAACGAAAATCAGGAAGAAATCAGAGCTTTTTTGAAAGAAAACAGTTTTGGAATTCTGATTAATCAAACAAACGGAAAGCTGACAGCAACTCATATTCCGATAGAATTGGAATTGAATTCTGAAGGAAAAGAAATTCTGCAAGGACATATTTCAAAACTGAATCCGCAGGCAGAAGGTTTTAAGGAAAATGATCAAGTTTTGGCTGTTTTTACTGGGCCGCACAGTTACATTTCTTCTTCTTGGTACGATCATGAAAATGTTCCGACTTGGAACTACATATCTGTGCACGTTTATGGAAAAATCAAGATTGTAGATTACGAAACCTCAGTGGAGCAATTAAAGAAATTGGTTGATAAATACGAAATGAATTCTAAGAACCCAGTTCGCGTTGAAGATTTATCTGAAAAAACAATGCGCGAAGCTCGAGGAATCTTTGGTTTTGAGATTGAAATTGAAGAAATTCAAGCCACCAAGAAACTCTCCCAAAATCGTGACGACCACAATTATAAAAACATAATTTCGGAATTGGAAAAAACCGAAAACCCTCAGTCTATTGCTGTTGCAAAAGAAATGTCAAAATGCCGAAAGTAAATCGGCTTTGGCTATTGAATTTAACGAATTCATAATTACATTTGCAGTCGCAGAACGTGAAAATTAATAGAACCAAATAAATCAGATGCTTATATACATATTTTACTTTTTTATTGCTATTGTCGTAGTTCAATTATTTTATTATTTAGGTTTTTTTGGAAAATTTGCTTTTGCCAAACCACAACATGTGAAACCTAAAAACCTTCCAGTTTCTGTAATTGTATGTGCTAAAAACGAAGAAGAGAATGTAAAAAAATACGTTCCGCTTTTGGCGCAACAAGATTATCCAGATTTTGAAATTGTCTTAATTGACGACGCATCTAGCGATGAAACTCTTGAAGTTTTTGAAGAATTTGAAAAACAATTCTCTAATATCCGTTTGGTAAAAGTAGAGAATAACGAGGCTTTTTGGGGGAATAAAAAATACGCTTTAACGCTTGGAATAAAAGCGGCAAAAAAAGATTATTTATTGTTTACAGATGCAGATTGTTTTCCGAGTTCTAAAGACTGGATTACTTCTATGACTTCGCATTTTAGCACAAACAAAACTATTGTTTTGGGCTATGGAGGTTATGAGAAAGTAGAACGTTCATTTCTAAACAAAATCATCCGCTTTGAAACTGTTCTAACAGCAATTCAATATTTTTCATGGGCAAAAATGGGTCTTCCTTATATGGGAGTCGGTAGAAATCTTGCTTATAAAAAAGAAGAGTTTTTTAATGTAAATGGTTTTATTGACCACATTCAAATTCGCTCTGGCGATGATGATTTGTTCATCAATCAAGCTGCAAATAAAGAAAACACTACTATTTCTTATTCACCTGATAGCTTTACGTATTCAAAACCTAAGACGAGTTATAAGGAATGGTTTACTCAGAAAAGAAGACACATTTCGACTGCAGAACATTATAAGTTTTTTGACAAAATGCAGTTAGGATTATTTTTCCTTTCACAATTATTTTTCTTTATATCAGTTATCATACTATTAGCATTTCAATTCCAATGGATTGCCGTATTAGCAATTTTAGCAACACGCTATACTGTTGTTTGGACAGTAATTGGATTTTCAGCAGGAAAATTAAAAGAAAAAGATATTAAAATTTGGTTTCCAGTTGTTGAGATAGCGCTTATATTAACGCAAATTAATATCTTTATAACTAATATCTTTTCAAAACCGGTATATTGGAAATAAATTCTAAAATAGAAAAAGCAAAAAAAGGCGATCAAATCGCCTTTACTTTTTTATTAGATCATTATTGGAATGAGGTGTATTCGTTTATGCTTAAACGAACCGAAAATGAAACCACCGCAGAAGATATTACCATAGAAACCTTCTCTAAAGCTTTTGACAAAATAGCTTCTTATAATCCAGAGTTTCAATTTAACACCTGGCTTATAGCAATTGCAAAAAACGTCTATATTGATTTACTTCGAAAAAAGAAAACCAATCTCTTTATAGAAATCACAGACAACGAAGACCAGCAGGCATACAACATCGCCGACCCTACTCCCTCTGCAGAAGATGCTTTAATTAAAGAACAGAACCTCTCTCGTCTGCTCTTATGCATCAAAGAACTTAAACCACACTATCAAGAAGTAATTCAGCTTCGTTATTTTCAAGAAATGTCTTATCAAGAAATTGCCGTTAAGATGGATGAGCCATTAAGCAGCGTTAAAGTAAAACTTTTACGTGCTAAAAAATTATTAGCAGAAATCATTGAACGTAACAGATAATTTACTATCTTTAAACAAAGGATAAATAATTACCACTTTTATTCTTAAAATAAATATATTTCCATAACACTAAAACTACAACTTTCACGTTGTTAGCTCAAACCTAAACCTTTCTGCGTATGATTTAAAGTTACTTAACCTTAAAACCCAAAAATTATGTCTAAATTAAGCATTTATGAAAACAAGTGGACCGATCTTGTTTTCGAGAACAAAAACAAAGAATACGGCGCGTATCAGTTACGCCAGGAGAACTCCAAAAACTCTGTTACAGCTCTCTTTATGGGTTTATTGTTAATAACGGCTTTAGGAAGTGCACCGGTACTTATTAGCAAATTTAGGACTTCACCAGTTGAAGTTGAGCCAGAACCTCAAATTTACGAACCAAAGATTGTACACGTTGATCCGATTGTTGTGCCTCCACCACCAGCTCCACCTGCGCCAGTAGTTGAGCAAAGTGCTACAAGTCAAACAGAGGCAATTCAATTGACAAATCCTGTGGTAGCAAAACCAGAAGAAGCAGTTGATAAAATTGCTACAAACACGGAAAATACGCCAGTGGTAGACAATGCAAATGGAAATGGAACTGCAGTTAATCCAATACCTACAACGGGAGGTGGAGGAAATGGAGATGTTGCTTCTGTAACCCCTAAAATTGAAGGACCTGTTTCTTCTGCAATTTTGGATAAACAACCGGAATACCCAGGCGGAATCGGACAGTTTTACAAATATGTTGGGAACAATTTCCGCAGACCAGAACTTGATGCAGAAAAAACACTAAGAGTGTATGTATCTTTTGTAGTTGAAAAAGATGGATCGCTTACAGACATTATGGTAAAAAATGATCCAGGTTACGGAATGGGCAAAGAAGCCATTAGAGTTTTAAAATCATTAAAAACAAAATGGGCTCCAGGGATTCTTAACGGGCAAGCAGTTCGAACTGCATACAATCTTCCAATAACAATAAAAACAGAAGTAGAATAATATAAATATTTTGAAAAGTAAAAAGCAGAACTTAGGTTCTGCTTTTTTATTTATATTTAATTCATGAATCAAACACAATTAAATTAAAAATTCAACTTTAATGCCTTTCACGTTTTCGCATCCAGCAATAATTCTTCCGTTAAGATATTTACCAAAATCTTGGTTTTCTCTAACAGCATTAGCAATTGGAAGCCTAACTCCAGATTTTGAATATTTTATCCGAATGAAAGTTAAAAGCGATTATAGCCACACTCTAAGTGGCATTTTTTGGTTTGATTTACCTCTTGCACTTTTATTAACTTTCCTGTTTCATAATTTAATTCGAAATCTCTTATTTCAAAATCTTCCGACTGTAATAAAGAACAGAATTCTAATTTTTACAAATTTTGATTGGAATATGTATTTCAAAAGAAATTGGTTAATCGTAATAATCTCTTTACTAATTGGAATATTTTCTCATATTTTCTGGGACGCCTTTACTCATCAACATGGCTATTTTGTAATGCAAATTGATAGTTTCAAAAATACAATAGCAATTTTTGGAAGAGAAATTCCATTTTGGAAAATAGCTCAACATTCAAGCACTTTGATTGGAACCATAATCATGCTATTTGCTTTCTCAAAACTTCCAAAATCTTTTTATCCTAAAACTTCTATTAGTAAGTTATATTGGAGTGGCGTCATTTTATTTACCATTACAATTTTATTGATCAGATTTATATTAAATCCGAAGGCTTTTAACATTGGAAATTTAATAGTCTCTTTTATAGCATCCTTTTTAATTTCGATAACAGTTATTCCGCTAATAATTAAATTTAAATCAAACTCAAAAAATTAACAAAATCCACTACATTTACTACTCCAAAATGGAATTCATTCTAACTAATTAAAAATAAAATAATGGGAATATTTTCAGCTATTCTTGGCAATGCAGGTTCTGTAAGTCAAGAAGATTTAATTAAGAAGTACGGACAGCTTTTGACAGCAAATGAGGAAATTGAAATGGGTTTTAAACTTATTCGCGATACTTTCATTTTTACCAACAAAAGATTAATCTTAGTTGATGTTCAAGGAATCACAGGAAGCAAAACAGAATACAAATCTATTGCTTACAAAAACATCACAAGGTTTAGTGTAGAAACTGCAGGAACTTTTGATCTTGATGCCGAATTAAAAATCTGGATTTCAAGCGAACAGCAGCCAAGCATTGTAAAACAATTCAATAAATCGGTTAACGTTTATGAAGTGCAAAAAATTCTTGCTTTTCATGTATTAGGATAAAAAAACAACCCCGACAATAAAAAAATGTCGGGGTTTATTATTTATTAGAAACAACTTTTATTTCTTTTTTGCAGTTGTTTTCTTTGTGGTTGTAGTTGCCTTTTTAGTTGTCGTTACAGGAGCTGTGTTTACAATTTTCTGTTGTACATAAGGTTTGTACAAACCATCTTTTTCAGCTCTTTTCTTAGCATCATCAGCTCTCTTTTTAGAATCAGGATGCGAACTCATCATCTGATCAATAAATGAAGCTTCAGCACCTTCACTCATTTTTGCTAAAATTCTAAATGCAGATTCTTCAGCATTTACATTGTAACCATTTTTTTTCAAGAAATCATACGAAAACAAATCCGCTTCTGTTTCTTGCTTACGGCTATATTTACTATCAATAATAGCACTTCCAATTTTCCCTAACTGACTATCTGTAACAGCAGAAATCTTTGCCGATTGTGAAGACGCGCCATCCATTAGAGCTTCTTTTTGATATGCTGCTCGCATTGCATCTCTCGAATCATTATTTGCTACGTGACCAATTTCGTGACCAATAACCGCTAATAACTCATTGTCATCCATAATATCCATCAAACCAGAATATACACGTACGCTTCCATCCGCTGTTGCAAATGCATTTACCTCTTTTAATTTATAAACTTTATAATTTAATGTAAAACCTTCGCCAGAAGTATGTTTTCCAAAAACTCTGTTTAATCTCAAAGCGTAACCATCAGTTGGTCCTGCTATTTCATTAGCTGAATCTAATTTACGTACTGCTTCTTTTGACAAAGCTGCAGCATCAGCGTTACTTAAAGTAAAACTTGTGACACCTTTTTGAAGTGCTCCAATGGCTTTATCTCCTAAATTTATTTGCGCATTCATTTTAGTAAAACCTAATGTGGCAAATAAAACTCCAAAAACTAGTAATTTCTTTTTCATGTTTTTATTTATTACAATTTGACAACAAATTTAGCACAACAAAATGCTTTATTATTTTACACAAAGATTGTTTTTTCAACAAATAAAGATATAAATTTAAAACGAGTAATAATGATCTATGAGCTATTATTCGCACAACGCTCGAACAAAAAAACCGGCAAATTCTGAAGAACTTGCCGGTTTTAATTTTTATGCAAAAATTATTTCTTTTTTGCTGTTGTCTTTTTCGCGACTGTTTTTGCTTTAACTGGCGCAGTATTGTCTATTTTCTGTTGCACATAAGCATTATATAAACCATCTTTTGTTGCTTTTTTCTTCGCATCGTCTGCTCTTTTTCCAGAATCCGGATGTGAACTCACCATTTTAGTCATAAAAGAAGATTCTGTTCCTTCACTTAACTTCTGAAGAATTCTGAAAGCCGACTCTACAGCATTGACATCATAGCCATTTTTTTTCATAAAATCATAAGAAAACGAGTCTGCTTCAGATTCTTGTTTTCTACTGTGTTTGCTGTCGATCATAGCACTTCCTAATTTTCCTAATTGAGAACTTGTAAGAGTCTCTATTTTTCCTGATTGCGATGATGCCGCATCCAACAAAGCTTCTTTTTTATAAGCTGCTTTTATTGCATCTCTTGTATCGTGATTTGCAACGTGTCCAATTTCATGTCCAATCACAGCAAGCAACTGATTGTCATCCATTACATCCATTAATCCCGCGAATACACGAACACTTCCATCCGCACAAGCAAAAGCATTAATATCTTTTTTAATTTTAGAGATGGTCGATTAAGTCAAATTTGTAACAGAATAAGACGGAATAAAATTTTAAAAAAAATGAAGTTTATTACGAAAATCTTAAGCAAGAAATAAAAAGGCATTGCAAAAGCCCTTTCAAAAATTAAAGTATTAACACTTGAACTTAATTATCACAAATAACAGCAAAAAGGCAAACTAAACGAAAAGCAAATTAACGCCTCTAAATGAACTACATTCCGTATCTTTGTACTTTGAATTTTGATATATGGAAACAGTCATTGAAAATGTACCTGCCACAAAACCAAAGTGGTTAAAAGTAAAATTACCTATCGGACAAAAATATACTGAACTTAGAGGTTTAGTTGATAAATATAGTTTAAATACAATCTGTACTTCTGGAAGTTGCCCAAATATGGGAGAATGCTGGGGTGAAGGAACAGCTACTTTTATGATTTTAGGAAATGTTTGTACTCGTTCTTGCGGTTTCTGCGGTGTAAAAACCGGAAGACCAGAAACTGTAGATTGGGATGAACCTGAAAAAGTGGCTCGTTCGATTAAAATCATGAATATCAAACATGCTGTAATCACTAGCGTTGACAGAGACGATATTAAAGACGGTGGTTCTATTATTTGGATGGAAACCGTGAGAGCTATCAGAAGAATGAATCCTCAAACTACTCTTGAAACTTTGATCCCAGATTTTCAAGGAATTGAAAGAAACCTTGATCGTATTGTAGAAGCAAATCCTGAAGTTGTCTCTCATAACATGGAAACAGTACGCCGTTTAACTCGTGAAGTTCGTATTCAAGCTAAATATGACAGAAGTTTAGAAGTACTTCGTTATTTAAAAGAAAAAGGAATTAACAGAACCAAATCTGGAATTATGCTTGGTCTTGGAGAAACTGAAGAAGAAGTTTTCCAAACGATGACCGATTTGAGAAATGCAAATGTTGATGTGGTTACTATTGGACAATATTTACAGCCGAGTAAAAAACATCTTCCTGTAAAAGAATTTATTACGCCTGAACAATTTGCCAGATATGAACAATTTGGTCTTGAGTTAGGTTTCAGACACGTAGAAAGCGGACCTCTTGTTCGTTCTTCTTATAAAGCACAAAAACATATTTTATAAAAAAGTTTAATCGTTTAATCGTTTAATCGTTTAATTGTAAACCGATTAAACGATTAAACGATTAAACAGTTAAACGAATAAACAAAACATTGAAAACAAGAATTGCTATTAATGGATTTGGAAGAATTGGAAGAAATTTATTCCGATTGCTTTTAAATCACCCTGAAATCGAAGTTGTTGCTATAAATGACATTGCAGACAATAAAACCATGTCACATTTAATAAAATATGACAGTATTCATGGAGTTTTGCCTGCTCAAGTAAGTCATGACGAAAATAGTATTATTGTAGACGGAAGGCATTTTTTCTTTTTTCACGAAAAAAATATTTCAAACATAGATTGGAAATCGCATTCGATTGATATTGTAATCGAATCGACAGGCAAGTACAAAACGCATGAAGAATTAAATGCGCATCTTGAAGCCGGAGCAAAAAAGGTAATTCTTTCAGCTCCTTCAGAAGTTGACACCATAAAAACGGTTGTTCTTGGTGTAAACGAACATATTTTGGATGGAAATGAAGATATAGTTTCAAATGCAAGCTGCACGACAAATAATGCTGCTCCGATGATTAAAATTATCGAAGAATTGTGCGGAATCGAGCAAGCGTATATCACAACTATACATTCTTTCACAACCGACCAAAGTCTTCATGACCAGCCACATAAGGATTTACGCCGTGCGAGAGGTGCCAGCCAATCAATTGTTCCAACAACTACAGGTGCAGCTAAGGCATTAACGAAAATTTTTCCTAAATTGCACAATAAAATGGGTGGCTGTGGTATTAGAGTCCCAGTTCCAGACGGTTCATTAACAGACATAACCTTCAATGTAAAACGTGCTGTTAGCATTGAAGAAATAAATAAAGCATTCGAACAAGCCTCAAAAACAAATTTAAAAGGAATATTAGATTATACCGAAGATCCGATTGTATCGGTTGATGTAATTGGCAACACACATTCTTGTTTATTTGATGCTCAGCTAACTTCAGTTATCGATAAAATGGTAAAAGTTGTAGGCTGGTACGATAACGAAATTGGCTATTCATCTAGGTTAATCGATTTAATTTTACTGATAAGAAAAAAATAAGATTCATTGTAATAGCATTGCCATACATGAAATACTATCTTTTTATTGTTGTTTGTTTTTTTAACTCGTTTTTGTATTCTCAATCTAAAAAGAATACGGATAGCGTGACCTATTATAACAAGCTGGCCAATTCTAACCTTAACAATAAAAAGTACAATCAGGCGGTTTATTACACCGAAAAATCGATTGTTTTTTGCGAAGGCAATGGCAAAAAAGAGAGTCTGGCCAATCAAACTTTTAAGCTCGGTAAAATTTATTATAACCAGAAAAAATTTGAAGATGCTTTAAAAAACTTCCACAAGACAGTTTCTTTATTTGACACCTTAAAACCAAGCTGCACAAAACTCTTGGCATTGCATTATATTGGCGTAACCAATACGGCAAAAGGCGATTACAAAACAGCAACGGTTTATTACACAAAAGCCAAAGATTTACTAAAAGAACTGAATATCAATGATAATGCAGAAGTATTAGCTTATCAAAAAGCTTTGGCGTTTAAAACCAATAATGATTTCAAATCGGCGGTAAAGACTTTTAAAGCAATTACAAAAAAACCAGACAATAACGTTCTTATAAAAACAAAAGTAGACGCGTATTATCAGCTTGGGCTAATAGAAACACAGCTCAGAAGAAATGATTCGGCTATTATATATTTTGACAAAGCATTAGAATACAACGATAAAATCAATGATTTTCCGAAGAAATCTAAAATCGTTTTAGCAATAAGCCAATACTACAGACAAAATAAAAATTATGACCTAGCATATTCTTATTTAGAGGAACATTATCAGCTGGAAAATTATATTTTAAAATTAAAAAATGCTAAAATTGATTTGGATGAATTCGCAAAATTCAAAAAAAATCAATCTTTAAATAATTCGATTAAAAAAGAAAGCGAAGAAAAATTTCAACTCAAGACCTATCGCTATTCTAAGTTGGTTAGTATTTTGGCAATTGCTTTGATTTCGATTTTATCTCTTTTGAGTTTGGCTTTGTACAAAAACAATATCATTAGAAATCAGAATAATTTATTGCTTCGCGAAAAAAATAAAGAGTTGATTTTAGCTAAAAACAAAGCAGAAAAAGCTTCAAAAGCGAGATCTGAATTTTTATCAACAGTAAGTCACGAACTCCGGACGCCGTTGAATGCCATTAACGGAATTACCCACATTCTTCTTGAAGACAAACCAAAGAAAAAACAATTAAAGTACTTAGAGTCTTTAAAATTCTCTGGAAATTATTTAACCACTTTTATCAATGAAATTTTAGAAATCAATAAAATTGATTCGACTAAAGTTGAAGTTGAAAATATCAGCTTTAATTTGAAAGAATTGCTTTTTAATATCCAAAGTTCATTAAAAGAATTGGCAACCGCCAACAAGAATTACTTTAACTTAGAAATAGACAAAGCAATTCCTGATAATTTGATCGGAGATCCCACAAAACTATCTCAGATTATCCTTAATTTAATCAATAATGCCTTAAAGTTTACGCAAAACGGACATGTAAATGTTATTGCAAAATTGTATTCGCAAGAAGGCGAAGATGCAATAATCTATTTCGAAATTGTTGATACAGGAATCGGAATTCCAGAAGACAAACTTCAGTCTGTTTTTGAAAGTTTTTCTCAAGGTTCTATCGAAGTAAATAGAAAATACGGAGGAACAGGCCTTGGACTTACCATTGTAAAAAAATTAATTGAACTTTTAGGAGGCGAAATAAAATTGAAAAGTGAAGTGGGCAAAGGTTCTACGTTTACCTTTAAACTAAATTTCAAAATCAACAACGAACCATTAGAAGTAATCGAAGAAGTAAAACCTTATAACGACAAACAATTGAAAAACAAATCTATTTTATTGATTGAGGACAACAAAATCAATCAAATGATCACTCGCAAAATGTTGGAAAACAAAAACATTACTTGCGAAATTGTTGACAATGGAGAAGATGCTGTCGAGCTTTTAAAAGTCAAACGCTTCGATATGATTTTAATGGATGTCCATCTTCCTGGAATCAACGGAACTACTGCCACTAAATTGATTCGCGAGTTTGACAAAGCGACTCCAATTATTGCTTTAACAGCTATTTCGCTTGACGAAAACCGAGATATGCTTCTTTCTTTCGGAATGGACGACGTGATTACAAAACCTTTTGTTCCAGACGATTTCTACACAACTATTGCTAAGTTTTTTGATTAACTAAGGTTCTGAGATTCTAAGCTACTAAGATTCTAAGTTTTTTTTAGATGCAAATTTCTATATACTCTAAAATCGTAGCATCGAAATTTTGCTGATGGTTGATGAAAGAACTTTTTATTGGAAGATAATACAGTTGATCTACCAACTCTGAGTCTTTTAAACGCACATAATCTTTTTCGGT
>Ga0215277_1070_pt1 | contig 33016 bp, 28 predicted proteins | sample ZER3_50Endo4_M4_FD_182619 | JGI IMG/M metagenome (GOLD analysis project Ga0215277, IMG submission 182619) | Enriched cells of freshwater protists from Biology Centre CAS, Ceske Budejovice, Czech Republic - ZER3_50Endo4_M4 | ecosystem: Environmental > Aquatic > Freshwater > Unclassified ... | reverse complement strand
GATATGGAACAACTTCATATATCGCCAATCAAAAAATTGGATTTTTGCAATTGACTTGGGATAAAAAAATTGGAAGAAACGATCTGTTGGCTGGAATTGCAAGTCGATATACGTATTATGATGACAACACGCCTGCAACCAAAGAAGCTGAAAACACTTGGCTTCCAGGAATTTTTGTTCAGGATGAAATTACGTTTTCTCCAAAAAGTCAGGTTTTGTTGGGAATGCGTTATGATTACAACTCGATTCATGGTTCTATTTTCACACCAAGATTTGCGTATCGTTTCAAAGCAAACGAAAACACGATTTTTAGATTAAATGCTGGAACTGGATTTCGCGTTGTGAATTTGTTTACCGAAGATCATGCGGCGTTAACGGGTTCTAGAGATGTTATTATCAAAAATGATTTGAAACCCGAACAATCTGTAAATGTAAATTTGAATTATATTCAGAAAATCAATTTTGGAAATGGGACTTTCATGGGAATTGAAACGACTGCTTTTTACACGAGATTCAGCAATAAGATCATTTCAGATTACGAGACCAATCCAAACGAAATCATCTATGACAATATTGATGGTTATGCGATAAGTCAAGGAATCAGCACGAATGTGGATCTTAATTTTCCGTCGGGATTAAAATTTATTGTTGGAGCAACGGTTTTAGACAATAAAAATGTGGAGAACGGAATTTCAGAAAGACCTTATTTGACGGAGAATTTCACAGGAACTTGGAGCGTTTCATACAAGATCCAGCCTTGGAATTTATCGATGGATTATACTGGAAATGTTTATAGTCCGATGAAATTGCCTTTGTTGAGCGAAACCGATCCAAGAAGCCCGAAATCGCCTTGGTATAGCATTCAGAACATTCAGTTTACCTATTCGGGTTGGAAAGATTTTGAAGTTTACGGTGGAATCAAAAACCTGCTGAACTTTACACCAAAACAAAATAATCCGTTTTTGATTTCGAGAACAAATGATCCTTTCGATAAAAATGTACAATACGATTCGGCTGGAAAAGTATTGGTAACGCCAGACAATCCGTATGGTTTGACCTTTGATACGACTTATGTTTATGGGCAAAACCAAACTATTCGCGGATTTTTAGGATTGCGATATACTTTTAGGTAAAAGATCTAAACGAAATGTTGCCACGAATTGCACCAATTATCACGAATTTAATTTGTGTAAATTCGTGTAATTCGTGGCAAAACAAAAAACAATGAAAAAACTTCTTCTATTTATTCTTTTCTTCGGAATAACTTCAACGGGATTTTGCCAATTAAAAAGCAGCACTTTTGAAGAAATAGACAGCTTGCAACAAATCCAAAAACGAAAAATTATTGTTTTCATTCATACAGATTGGTGTCAGTTTTGTCAAAGAATGAAAGTTACGACATTTAAAAATCAGGAAATTATCGAAAAACTAAATTCCGATTACTATTTTATAAGTTTCAATGCTGAGGAAAAACGGGATATTAGATTCGCTAATCATACTTTCAAATATCAGCCTTCAGGCAATAATGTTGGCGTTCATGAACTGGCTTTAGAATTGGGAAGGATAAACAACCAGATGGCGTATCCTATTTTATGTGTTTTGAATGATAAGAATGAAATCATCTTTCAATATAATAATTATTTAGCGCAGAAAGATTTTAAAACTCTTTTAGAAAATCTGGAAAAGTAAAATTTTCTTATTTTTGAGAATGAATTCTTCGCAAATCCCACATTTCGACTATATTTTTACAGGAACAGGACTCGCATCTTTGATGACGGTTTACAAAATGGTTTTGTCTGGAAAATTCTCCGACAAATCGATTTTACTGTTAGATCAAAACGCAAAGAAAATCAACGACAGAACTTGGTGTTTTTGGGAAAAAGAAGAAAGTGTTTGGAATTTGGTTATCTCAAAAAAATGGGATTCAGCTTTATTTGTTAATGAAAAATTTAATCGAAGTTTAGCGATAAAGCCTTATTCATACAATAAAATCAATGGTTTAGATTTTTATGATTTTGTTTTTAAAGTCATTTTAAAACAGTCCAATATTACTTTTTTCAAAAGAAAAAATAACCGATATCAACGAGCTTGCAACACATGTTTTTGTCGGTACAGAAGAAAATCGATACACTTGTAATTATCTTTTCAATAGTATTTATACTAAGGCTTTCGCCGAAAGGCAAAATAAATATCCCGTTTTGCAACAGCATTTTGTGGGGTGGTTTGTGAAAACGAAAGAAGAAGTTTTCAATCCAGAAGAAGTTACTTTCATGGATTTTTCGGTAGAACAAAAAGGAAATACACGGTTTATGTATGTTTTGCCAACTTCAAAAACGGAGGCTTTGGTTGAATATACTTTGTTTTCTGAAAAATTGCTTTCAAAAGAAGAATACGAAAAAGAGATTGAACTTTATCTGAAGAAATTAGGTTCGGAACACTACGAAATTCTGGAAAAAGAGGAGGGAAGCATTCCGATGACTTGTTATCCTTTTTGGGAAAAAAATACCAAACGAGTATTGAATATTGGTACGGCAGGCGGTTGGACAAAAGCGAGTACGGGCTATACTTTTAAAAATTCAGATAAGAAATCTTCGGATTTAGTGGAGTTTATTCAAAAGAAAGACTTTGAAATGAAAAACTTTCATAAAAAATCTAAGTTTTGGTTTTACGATTTATTGCTTTTGGATATTCTGTATCGTCACAATGAATTGGGAAGTTCTATTTTTTCATCCTTATTTCGTAAAGGAAATCCAAAACTGATTTTTAAATTCTTGGATGAAGAAACCAATTTAGTCGAGGATTTAAAGGTGATTCTGAAATGTCCGAAAAGACCGTTTATTCAAGCGTTATTTAGAGTTTTATTTAAATAAAGATATTAATATCAAACTATAACAAAACTTTATACTTCAAAGTAACTAGTTGCGAGTAAACTTCGTAACTTTGCAGTTCAAAAAGTACAATTTAAAACAAAAGAATATGTATCCACTAGATATGGTAAGACCAATGGAAGCTGAATTAACAGCTGCTGGTTTTCAAGACTTACATAGTGCTGAAGCTGTTGAGAACGCGATCAAAGCTGAAGGTACCACTTTAGTTGTTGTAAACTCTGTTTGTGGGTGTGCTGCAAGAAATGCACGTCCAGGAGCAAAAATGAGTTTGGAAGGAGCTAAAAAACCAGATCATTTAATTACTGTTTTTGCAGGTGTTGACAAAGAAGCTGTTGATGCTGCAAGACAACATATGTTCCCATTTCCTCCATCTTCGCCATCTATGGCTTTGTTTAAAAACGGAGAATTGGTTCACATGTTAGAGCGTCACCACATCGAAGGACGTCCAGCTGAATTAATCGCTGAGAATTTGCAAGATGCGTTTAACGAATTTTGTTAATTTTTTAGTTTCTAAGATTCTAAGGTACTGAGATACTAAGTTTTTTAAACTGATGAATAAAAACAAAAAAGCACTATGAAAATAGTGCTTTTTTTTTATGTTTTGTTTTTTTAAGTTTTTGAGAAGAAATCTTAGTATCTCAGTACCTTAGAAGCTTAGCATCTCAAAAAACTAATTCCATCCCCCGCCGAGTGCTTTGTACAATTCGATCATCGAACTTAATTGTCTTTCTGATAATTGGGCAAGACTTAATTGGGCATTAAAAAGGTTGGTTTCTACATCTAAAACTTCTAAGTAAGAAACGTAACCGCTATCATATCTTTCGTGAGATAGTTTGTAGTTGATCAAAGCAGCTTGAACTTGTCTATTGCGTGCTTTCCATTCTTCTTGATATGTTCTAACGTTTTGTATGGATTGTTCGACTTCGGAAACGGCACCAATGTACGTTTTTTGGTAAATGAATTTGAATTGTTCTGCTTGTTGTCTGTTGATTTCAACTCTTCGTTTGTTTTTTCCGAAAGCAAAAATAGGACCTGCAATTCCGCCAGAAGCATTTTGCATATAAGAACTTCCTAAAAACAGATTGCTTAAATCGGCACTGGCAAATCCGGCGATTGCGGCTAAATTAATAGAAGGAAAACGCATGGCTTGAGCCACACCAATTCTTTCATTTGCTGCTGCATATCTTAATTCGGCAGCTTTTACATCGGGTCTGTTTTCTAATAAAGCAGATGGAATTGATAACGGAATTTGACTTACAATTTGCAGTTCTGTGTTGCTTTTTCCTCTGGGGATTTCAGAAGGAAGCTGACCAGTAAGCAAGGCAATTGTATTTTCATAATATGTTATTTGTCTTTGAATGTTAGGAATTGCGGCTTCGGCAATGGCAACTTGCTGTTCAATTTGTGCTTTGTCAACTTCAGAGATGTAACCTTTTGCAAATCTTTCGCTTATGATTTGGTAGTATTTCTCTCTTGTTTCAAGAGTATGTTTGGTTATTTCGAGCTGATCATCAAAATTTCTCATCTGAAAGTATGCAACCGCAATATTCGTAACGATTTCAGACAATACTACTTTACGCGCTTCTTCAGTTGCAAGAAGTTCGTTTTTTACAGCGTTATTTTCATGACGAAATTTTCCCCAAAAGTCAAGCTCCCAAGACATGCTGGCTCCAGCTGTAGACGGAGTAATATATTTCTCATTGCTGTTTATGGTAGCTCCATATTGAAAAGCTGGAAATAAATCTGCCTTTGCATAACCTAACTCTGCACGAAGTTGTTCAATTCTTGAAACTGCAATTTTGAGATCATAATTATTCTGAAGGCCTTTTGTTATAAGATCCTTTAAAACATCATCATTAAACAAATCAAACCATTTTACGTTGGTTACCGAAGCAAGACTGTCTAAATTCCTCTCATTTAAATAAGATTCTGATTTTAGCTGTTCTGGTTTTTTATATTTTGGTCCTACCATACATCCGGCTGGAAATAAGGAAATAACCAATATAATCACGATTATTTTATATTTCTTACTCATGGTCTGTAGTATTTGATTCTACATTATTTTCTGTCGCTACGATTGTTTCCTCTTTCTTGTGTCCAATTCTTTCAATCATAACAAATAGACCAGGTACAATTAATACCCCTAAAATAGTGGCGATTAACATACCGCTAAATACTGCCATTCCCATTACAATACGCGCTTGCGATCCTGCGCCTGTAGCGGTTAATAATGGAACTACTCCAAGAATAAAAGCAAAGGCAGTCATCAAGATCGGACGAAAACGAAGTCTTGCTGCATACATTGCCGATTCGTAAAGAGGTTTTCCTTTTTCATATTCTTCTTTGGCAAACTCTACAATTAGAATGGCATTTTTAGCTACCAATCCGATGAGGAGAACGAGTCCGATTTGAGCAAAAACGTTGTTCACGTAAGCATCACTTCCAAATCTTGCTAAAAGAAGTCCTAAAAGTGCTCCAAATACTGCGAAAGGAGCTCCAAGAAGTACGCTGAATGGTAATTTCCAGCTTTCGTATTGCGCAGCAAGAATTAAGAATACAAATACTAAAGCCATCACAAATACTGATCCTCCTCCAGGAGAATGCTTTTCTTGATAGGATAAGTTGATGTAATCGAAACTCATGTCTGCTGGCAAAGTCTGTTTGGCAACTTCTTCTAAAGCTGTCAAAGCCTGAGCACTACTATAACCATCATTTGGACTTCCTCCAATCTCAGCAGATCGGAATAAATTCAGACGGTTTGTAAAATCAGGGCCAGACACTTTGGTTGCTGTAACCAATGTCGAAACAGGAAGCATATCGCCTTTATTATTTTTGACATAAATCATGTTTAAGTCCTCTGGTTTTACACGATTTACTGCTTCACCTTGAACATACACTTTATACTGACGGCCAAAACGGTTAAAATCATTTACATAACTTCCTCCCAAAAATGCTCCGAGGGCTTCGGTGACTTTAGAGACGGGTATGCCTAATTTCATGGCTTTATCGTTGTCGATATCCAATTTGATTTGTGGAGTACCAGCATTAAAAGTGGTGTAAATTCGTTTTATTTCAGGACGCTGTTGTGCAGCCGCAATAAAGTTCTGAGTTTGTTCTGCCAAATATTGAGGTGTATTTCCTCCTCGGTCTTGAAGCATCAAACTAAAACCTGCCGAAGCACCCAGACCTTGAATCGCAGGCGGGCCAAATGAAAAACAAGTCGCAGTCGTAATTTGAGTCGCCAGTTTTTTATTGAATCGGTCTACAAATTGTTTGGCCGTTTCCGCTCTTTCTTCCCAAGGTTTTAGTGAGATGAAAATGAAAGCATTATTTGACTGATAGGAATTGGTAAGCATACTAAATCCGTTTATCGTGGTGTACGACAGAATAGATTTTTCTTCTTTAAGGAAACTGTCTACTTTTTTCGAAATTTCATCGGTGCGCTGTAATGATGAAGCAGGAGGCAAGGCAATATTTACTAAGACATAACCCTGATCTTCTTCTGGAATAAATCCTAACGGAATTTTTTTGCCTAAAAGCACAATTGCCACAAGTATAACGGCTAGTAAAACCACAATGCGCATTGCTTTTTTAGCAAAGAATGTTGCACCGCCAATATATTTTCCAGTTACATTTTCAAAAACTCTGTTGAACCAAGAAAAGAATTTGGCAAGCCATCCTTTTTGCTGGTCAATAGGTTTTGTGGGTTTTAAAAGCATGGCACAAAGTGCGGGACTTAAAGATAAAGCGCTAAATGCCGAGAAGGCGACTGAGACGGCAATGGTTATGGCAAATTGCTGATAAAAACGTCCAGTGATTCCGGGTGTCATCGCAACGGGAATGAAAACGGCACAAAGAATTAAGGCAATGGCGATTACAGGCCCAGAAACTTCTTTCATTGCTTGAACTGTTGCTTCTTTTGGATTTTTTCCATGTTCGATATGATGTATTACAGCTTCAACAACTACAATCGCATCATCGACCACAATACCAATTGCTAATACTAATCCTAAAAGAGAAAGTGTATTGATCGAAAATCCTAACATCGGGAAAACCGCAATGGTACCAATCAACGAAACGGGAACTGTAATTAACGGAATTAAAGTAGCACGCCAGTTTTGTAGAAATATAAATACCACTAAAATTACCAGAATAATAGCTTCAAAAAGAGTATGTACAATATCATCAACCCCAGCAGTAATAGCTAGCGTTGTGTCTAAAGATTCTTGGTATACAATATCTTGCGGAAACTTTTCCGATAATTGCTTCATTGCTGCTTTTGCGTTTTCGGCAACATCGAGGGCGTTACTTCCTGGCATTTGGTACAAGGCAATAACCGCACTTGGAGAACTGTTTCTTCTGGCTGATGAACTGTAATTTTCTGTTCCTAATTCAATACGGGCAATATCTCCCATTAAAACTTGAGCTCCGTCTTCTTTACTTCGAACAACAATGTTTCCAAATTCTTTTTCAGTAACTAAACGGTCTTGAAGCGTTACGCCGTATGTAAACTCAGTATTCGGAGGTGCTGGTTCAGCTCCAAATTTTCCTCCTGGACTAATCATGTTTTGTGCGTTCAGCGCATTTTTGACATCTTCAACTGTTACGCCAAGTTTACTCATCATATCGGCTTTTAGCCAAATACGCATCGAGTAGTCACTTCCTCCAAAAAGAGTTACCTCTCCAACTCCTTTTATACGAGCCAGCTGGTCAACAACATTGATACTCGCATAGTTGTTTAAGAACTTAGCATCGTATTTCGGATTGGTTGAGGTAATGGTAAATAACATCATCGGAAACGATAGTGACTTTTTTACCACGACACCTTGCTGTTTTACACTCGAAGGCATAAATGGAGCAGACTGGTTTTGTCTGTTTTGAGTCAACATATTGGCGTTGTCCAGATTGGTTCCTACATCGAAAGTAACTTCAATGGTACAAGCTCCATCAGAAGTGTTAATCGATTTCATGTATAGCATATTTTCAACACCGTTCACTTTTTGCTCAATAGGAGTCGCAACTGCCTGTTCCACATTCAGCGCGTTTGCTCCTGTAAAAGAAGTTGTGATTTTTACAACGGGCGGATTAATATCCGGATATTGTGAAATAGGTGTTTTTTGTAGTGCCAATAATCCAAGTATCACAATGATAATACTAATTACAATGGCAACAATTGGTCTTCGGACGAAAAATTCTCCCATAATAGTATGTGATTTAGATTACTTTGCAGCTACAGTTTCTGGATCGCCCAATTGCCATTGAACGATTTTAGGAGTAATAACACTTCCATTTTTCAATAATGAAGTACCTCCCATGGCTATCTTATCTCCAGGTTTTAGTCCTTCTTCAATGATATAACCGTTTTTAACAGTAGGACCTGGTTTTACAATCTGCATTTGTACTTTATTGTCATTGCCTACTACATAAACCTGATAAATGCCTTGCACTTCGATAACGGCACGCTGCGGAATTACGATGGCTTCTTTGCGAATGTCTGTAAGCAGCGCCACTTTTACATATTGACCAGGACGAAGCAATTTATCTGGGTTTGGAAATGCGGCTTCAAATGTAATTGCTCCCGTAGAAGGATCGATTTGTCTGTCGGCAAAACTTACTTTTCCTGTCTCTGGATATGTAGAACCATCTGATAGTTTTATGGTAACTGTTGCGCCAGAACCTTTCAAAGCAGAATTTGGTTTATTGAATTCTCTGTAAAGACGCAGAAATTCCTGTTCGCTGATGGTAAATCGAACTCTCACATCTCCCAAATCTGAAATGGTATTTAAAATAGACGCGGCACCCGGTCTAACATAATCTCCAACACGAACTTTAGAAATACCAATTAATCCTGAAATTGGCGCCAAGATTTGACAATAACCCAACTCAATTTTTGCATTTTGAACAGATGCGCTTGAAGCCTTAATTTGTGCCAGTGAAGCATTATACGCCGCCTTTGCTGAAATCAATTCTCTCTGGCTGACTGCATTCATTTTTGCTAATGGAGTGATCATATCCAAATCAGCTTTGGTTTTAGACAATCGTGCTTGCGATTCTGCAGCACCTCCTTCAGCTTCATTAAGTTTAGCTCTGTACGGTAAAGGATCAATAGTGTAAAGAACTTGTCCTTTTTTGACAAAACTTCCTTCTTTAAAATTCATACTTTCGATAATACCATCAACTCGTGGGTTAATTTGTATATCAGATTGACCAAAAGTCTGACCCGTATATTCCGATTCTAATTGCACATCTTGCTGTAAAACAGAAGTGACAGAAATTTCTAATGGTTTGGGGCTTGGAGGTGTTTCTTTTTTGCAAGAAAACATCAAGAGACTTAATAAGATTGCGGAGGAGTAGATTTTGTTCATTGTTAAATTCTTTTAGGTAAAATTCATTAATTACAACTAACTAAAAACCAATAAAGTGCATGAGCTAAGTTAGCGTTTTTTTAGATAAATGAACAGATATTGATGAAATTTCGTTAATTTTAGTTAAAATATTATTTATCTGTATATCAATGGATAACAATAAATCAGGTGAAATGCCATTTTGTATCGATAAACTACATTTTTGTAAGAATTCAATATTCCGCATACTAGTAATAATAATTCAAAAACTTTTGTAATTATGTCAAAAAATAACAAGAAAAAACACAAAAAAACAGAAGAAAATGACAATGAATTAAAAAAAATAAGCAAGAAAGAATTGTTGCATCGCGCTAAGAAATTTTCTGAACAATTTTGTGTCGGTGACGATAAAGATTTTTCCTTAAAAGACAAACCAACATGTTATTCTGGTGATGAAGACAAAGCAATAATCCAAAAAACATTAAAAATGGGGGTTAAGGCTCTCGCGGCCATGCAGGATATTTTATATGCTCAAGACAAATGGTCTGTTCTTGTTATTTTTCAAGCTATGGATGCTGCCGGAAAAGATGGTGCAATAAAACACGTAATGTCGGGCATAAATCCGCAAGGCTGTCAAGTCTCTTCTTTTAAAGGACCAAGCTCAGAAGAATTAGATCATGATTATTTATGGCGTTGCCAAAAGCATCTTCCAGAAAGAGGTCGAATTGGAATCTTCAATCGTTCCTATTATGAAGAAGTGCTAGTAGTTCGTGTTCATGAAGCGATACTGAAAGGTCAAAAGATTCCTGAAAAACTGATTACCAAAGACATTTGGGAAAATCGTTTTGAAGACATTCGAAACTTCGAAAAATACCTCACTAGAAACGGAACCATTGTCATTAAGTTTTTTCTAAATCTTTCGAAAGACGAACAAAAAAAGAGATTTATAGAAAGAGTTGACAACCCCGATAAAAACTGGAAATTTAGTGCAGCCGATGCTAAAGAGCGTGGGTACTGGGACGATTATATGCATGCCTACGAAGAATTGATTAAAAATACATCGACCAAAAAATCGCCTTGGTATGTAATTCCAGCTGATAATAAATCGTATGCCCGAATTGCAATTGCTTCTGCCATAATTCATGCTTTAGACGAAATGGATTTAGAATATCCAAAAGTGAGTCCAGAAAAAATTGCGGAATTGAATGAAGTTAAAAAAGCATTATTGGAAGAGAAAGATTAAACTTTCGCAACTATAGATATTGATTTATTGCTTGTGAATTACCAATCGCGTAACTTTTTCGATTATGATTTCTAAACTTTTGCCAGCAGCAGACTGGATTAAAAACTATAATAAGAAAGACCTAAAAAGAGATTGTATTGCAGGTGTAACATTGGCCGCCTACGGAATCCCTGTTTCTCTTGCTTATGCAACGCTTGCAGGTTTGCCTCCGCAATACGGAATTTACGGTTACCTCATTGGCGGTATTTTTTACGCTTTGCTAGGAACCAGTAGACAGCTTGCAATAGGACCAACATCTGCTATTTCTCTATTGGTTGGAACAACTATAGCAGGTATGGCAAACGGTAATGTCGAGCGTTGGTCTGAAATTACGTCGCTCACCGCATTGGTATTTGCAGTAATGGCCATCATTGCTTATTTGCTGAGGTTAAGCGGCATCATTAATTTTATTAGTGAAACTGTTTTGGTTGGATTTAAGGCAGGGGCTGCCATTACTATTGGTTTGACTCAATTGCCAAAATTATTTGGAGTTGAAGGCGGAGGAGATAATTTCTTAGAACGAATTAGTAATCTTCTGCATCAAATTCCAGATATGAATACTGCGGTTTTTATTTTCGGAATAATAGCGATAATCATTTTAATCGTTGGAGAAAAAATAGCTCCACAAATGCCTGTCGCAATTCTTATTGTTGTTTTATCTATTGTTCTTATTTCGACAACATCATTAAAATATGCAGAATTTAAAACAGTTGGAATTATCCCGACTGGACTTCCTGAATTTCATCTGCCTTCTCTCCGAATTCGAGATGTAGATGGAGTCTTACCATTAGCAATGGCTTGTTTCTTATTGTCTTATATAGAAAGTGTTTCTGCCGGACGCACTTTGGCTCAAAAAAACGGATATGTTATTAATCCCCGTCAAGAACTTTTGGCATTGGGAGTCGCAAATGCAGCTGTTTCGTTTGGGCATGGTTATCCTGTTGCAGGCGGTTTGTCACAATCTGCTGTAAACAATGCTGCTGGAGCAAAGACACCTTTGTCGCTTTTGTTTGCTTCTTTCACCATTGCATGCTGTCTTTTGTTTTTAACAGGTTATCTTCAAAATCTGCCAACGGTGATTTTAGCGGCTATTGTTTTAGTTGCCATTAGAGGACTTTTTGATTGGAAAGAAATGAGACACCTTTATAAAATAAACAAACAAGAATTTTGCGTCGTCATGATTGCGCTTGCAGGTGTATTGATATGGGGAATTCTAGCTGGAGTTTTACTCGCCACAATCGTAACATTGTTGTTATTATTAAAGTCTGCTTCAAAACCACATGTAGCTTTTTTAGGAAGAGTTCCAGGAACTAGAATTTATACCGATTTGAAAAGGCATCCAGAGAATGAGGAAATTGAAAACGTATTGATTGTCAGAGTTGAATCTTCCATATTTTATTTTAATGCAGAATATATTAAAGAACGAATCTTGGAAAAAATCTACAGTGAACAAGATTCTTTAAAAACAGTAATATTAGATTTGAATTCTTCTCCTCGTATTGATATTGCGGGTGCACGTTTTTTAAAGAACCTTTTTATTGATTTACAGGCTAGAAACATTAACCTAAAAATAGCCGAAGCTCGTTCGGATGTTAGGGACAGCCTTCGCGCAGAAAATCTTGAAATTCTCTTTGGGCATATAAGTCGTTCTGTTTCTGTGGATGATTTGGTACAGCGTTCGTGACATTCATAGTGCTGTGAATCAATATGCAACAATATAAAGTTACAAAGTTGCATTAAAGCATTAAGATGTTAAAAAAGTACATAATTAAGTTAAGACCATTTTAAATCTGAAAATAAACCCTAAATTTGCCGCAGATTTTAAAGAAAATCTAAAAAAACATATATTCTTAACTTAAAACTGTTTATAGCATGCAACTGTATAACACTTTGAGCGCAGAAGAAAGAGCCATCATGATCGATGATGCAGGACAACAACGACTTACGTTGTCTTTCTATGCGTATGCCAAAATTCAAGATCCACAAAAATTTCGTAATGATTTATTCGTAGCCTGGAATGCCCTTGATGCATTAGGCCGAATTTATGTTGCCAGCGAAGGAATTAATGCTCAAATGAGTGTTCCTGCTGAAAATTTTGAAGCTTTCAGAGAAACTCTTGAGGTGTATGATTTCATGAAAGGCATACGATTGAATGTTGCTGTTGAACAAGACGATCATTCATTTTTAAAATTAACGATCAAAGTACGCCACAAAATCGTTGCTGACGGTTTAAATGACGATACTTTTGATGTTACGAATATAGGCGTTCACTTGAAAGCCAAAGAATTCAACGAAATCCTTGATGATCCAAACACAATTGTAGTAGATTTTAGAAATCACTACGAAAGTGAAGTTGGTCATTTTAAAGGTGCCATTACTCCAGATGTTGAGACTTTTAGAGAAAGTTTGCCAATTATCAACGAACAGCTTAAAGATCATAAAGACGATAAGAATCTAGTAATGTATTGTACTGGAGGAATTCGTTGCGAAAAAGCAAGTGCTTATTTCAAACACCAAGGTTTCAAAAATGTATATCAATTAGAAGGTGGAATCATCAACTATGCGAAACAATTGAAAGAAGAAGGTTTAGAAAGCAAATTCATTGGTAAAAACTTTGTATTTGATAATCGTCTAGGCGAAAGAATTACAGATGATATCATTTCGCAATGTCACCAATGCGGAAAACCTTGTGATAACCATACCAACTGTGAGAATGATGGTTGCCATTTATTGTTCATTCAATGTGATGAATGTAAAGCGGCAATGGATAACTGTTGTTCTACAGAATGTTTAGAAATTGTTCACATGCCATTGGTTGACCAAGTTCGTTTGAGAACAGGAAAACAAGTTGGGAATAAAGTGTTCAGAAAAGGAAAATCTGAAAATCTAAAGTTCAAACATTCAGGTGAATTGCCAGAAACAGCTTTAGCGACAGCACAAAAGCCAGCTGATATTCGTCAGAAAATAAAAATCAAAAAAGTACTTCTTGGAAAAGCAGAGCATTATTATGTAAAAGCACAAGTTGGACAATTTACTGTTGAAAATCACGAATTAAACGTTGGAGATAAAATTCTTATTTCTGGTCCAACAACTGGCGATCAGGAATTGGTTTTAGATAAAATCATTGTTGATGGAGAAGTAACTCAAACTGCTAAAATTGGTGATAAAGTAACTTTTGAAGTTCCTTTCAGAATTAGATTGTCAGATAAAGTTTATAAAATTGTAAATTAGCGGTTTTAAAAACCCTAATTTACAATGTCGCATTCTTTTACTAAAGTATGGATTCATGCCATTTGGGCAACCAAAAATCGTACAGAATTAATTGATTCTTCAATAGAAAAAAAGGTACACAATTACATTCACGATGAATTAATTGAACTTGGTTGTCCAGTTAGAATCATAAATGGAATGCCTGACCATGTGCATGTTTTGTTTTTACTAAATCCGAAAAAATCTATTTCAGATGTAATTCGTCAAGCGAAAGGTGGTTCTTCTCATTGTATAAATGGAGAAAATCTAATCCTTGAAAAATTCGCGTGGCAAACTGGCTATGCGGCTTTCGCGGTAAGCGAATCTCAGCTTGATATTGTTTATAATTATATCAAAAATCAAAAACAGCATCATCTCAAAATGAATGCGCAACAGGAATTTGATGAATTTGTAAAACTGCATGGGTTTGACAATAAACCATGAGGGAGTAAATACAAAAAATACCACAATCCACAAAAACATAGCCCACGGTTTCAACCGTGGGTACACAATGCAAATCCACAACGTTACGTAACAATACGTTTCCCACGGTTTCAACCGTGGGCTATGTTTGATGAAGATTGCGCAACGATTGTTGGGCTACTACAAATAAATTATAAATATAGACTATGATATAAATCATAGAATTCTAATCTATACCACATTATTTTTGTCAATTGTTAGATGGCTAAATTCGAAAAATAGGTCATCGGAATAATAAATCAAAAATGACAATTAACAATACAATCGAACTCATGGCTCCTGCGGGGAACTTTGAGTCGCTTCAGGCTGCCTTAGATAATGGCTGTGATTCTGTATATTTTGGTGTTGAACAGCTCAACATGCGTGCAAGATCGACAGTCAATTTTACGATCGAAGATTTGAAAGAAATCGCCAATCGTTGCGAAGCCAAAAATGTTCGAAGCTATCTTACTTTAAACACTATTATTTACGATCACGATTTATCTGTCGTAAAAACATTATTGAATAAAGCCAAAGAAGCTAATATTACTGCTGTAATTGCATCAGATCAAGCCGTAATTGCAATGGCAAGATCGATTGCAATGGAAGTTCATATTTCGACTCAATTGAATGTTACGAATGTCGAAACCATTAAATTCTATAGCTTATTTGCTGATACCATGGTTTTGAGCCGTGAATTGAGTTTGCGTCAGGTAAAGAAAATCACGGAACAAATAGAAAAAGAACAGATCAAAGGGCCGAATGGAAATTTAGTCGAAATCGAAATTTTCGGTCATGGCGCTTTGTGTATGGCGGTTTCGGGGAAATGTTATTTGAGTTTACATTCATATAACTCATCTGCAAATCGTGGTGCTTGCAAACAAAACTGCCGAAAAAAATATACGGTTATTGATCAGGAAACAGGTTTCGAAATAGAATTGGATAACGAATACATGATGTCGCCAAAAGATTTGTGTACATTGGATTTCTTAGACCAAGTAATCGATTCTGGAATTCAAGTTTTAAAAATTGAAGGTCGCGGACGTGCGCCTGAATATGTCGCAACGGTTATCAAAACCTACCGTGAAGCAATCGATGCGTATTACGAAGGCACTTTCTCTAAAGAGAAAACAGCGGTTTGGATGGAAGCTTTGAATACCGTTTATAATCGCGGTTTCTGGTCTGGCTATTATTTAGGACAAGAATTAGGAGAGTGGAGCGACATTCCTGGATCGGCCGCAACTCAAAAGAAGGTTTATGTTGGAAAAGGAACGCATTATTTCCCAAAAGCAGAAGTTGGTCAATTCAAAATTGAAGCTTACGACATTAAAATCGGTGATAAAATTTTGGTAACAGGTCCAAGCACAGGAGCTCAAGAAATGATTATCGACGAAATGTTTGTAAACGATCTTACTGTAGAAAAAGCAACAAAAGGAGACGATTGTACTTTCAAATTGCCGTTTAGAATCAGAATGTCGGACAAATTATATAAAATCGTTGAGGCATAATGGTTATCATCACTTTACAAAGAGACAAATGCATTGGTTGTAATTACTGCGTTGAGATGGATCCTGTTCATTTTCAAATGTCAAAAAAAGACGGAAAATCAGTATTACTTCATTCGCAGAATGCAAAAGGCTTTTTTACTTTAAAATCGCCAAATCATGCGATTGTAGAGAGTTGTGAATTGGCAGCAAAAGCTTGTCCGGTTAAGATTATTACGGTTAAGGAAACTTAGAGTTGAATAAAATAAAAAAGAGCTGCAATTTGCAGCTCTTTTTTATTAGTTTGAAAGACTATTTCTTTTCGCCTTTATATTTGCTTTAGATTTTCCATTTAAAAAGAATGAAGTGTCAAGCTTTGTTTCGCGTAGGACAACAAATTAAAATCTAAATCGGAAATTGTATTTTGCCAATTGCTCAAATTCTGCTTCATTGATAAATACAAAATATTCTTTGTGTTTGGTAAAAGCTTTAGGAACTTCGGTGAATTTAAAAAAGAAGTCTCTGTTATTATTACTGGCAAAATAATCTGTGATCTTTTTGATAAAATCGTAGCTCAGAAATCCATCATCACTATTGAAAGTGTTTGGCTCATCCGATTCATTTAAATCAAATTGGTCAATTTTAAGGTTTTTCTGCAAAATAATCTCATGCCTAATATCATCGTCAGTTTTTAATGTATTTATTTTTATTCTATAGCGATCTTCTAAAACTGTATCAAGGAGAAAAATCTTTGATATCAACTCTTTGTAGTCATCAATAGTGTAATATCCATTATCAGCTAATTCAATATATCTGTCTGATGGTAAAATATCTTCTATTGTTACCTCATTATTCGTTATTATTTGATATTTATATCCCATAGCCTCCACATGCTTTATATCATCATTACTGTATGGAATTTTAGAAACATTGTTTTTTGCTAACAACTGTTCAATCGATGTCGCGATTGTCTTGTAGCTATTGTCTTTATTTTGGTTAATATAGGTAATAGAATTGTCAGGAGACAGAAGTAATACTTTGTCATTATCATTAAAATTGAACTCTTCTGCAAAAGGTATATCCTTTAAATTAGGATAAGTATTTAGCAATTCTCCGTGCATTTCTAAAATAGTAGGGGAGCCATCATCTCTACGAAAATCAGAAAGTAACCTAAAAGTTGTATGATTACTGATATATATTAAATCATCAACTCTATTATATAATTCTTTAAATAATGGATGTCTTTCCTCTAATGTTTTCTGATTCATTTTTTGTTTTCTATATATTTTAAAAAAAACAAGAATCCTATTGGTTGTTAGAAAATAGGATTCTTTTATTCATTCGGAAAGATACGTTTATTAAATCCCAATTTTAGCATTAATATTATGCTTATCTACATAAGCTTGAGTAACATTCATCAGTTTTGTGAATTTTGCATCGATTTCGCTTTGAGTTGAAGTATCAAAATCGGCAATTGCTTTTTGTATTTGCTCTGGCGAAGCTTTTTCGTCTTTCAGTTTGGCAATTGGCAAATAACCTTCTTTTTGTTTGGCAATCGCATAAGAGAATAAATCTTTTGATGCTTGAAGAAGCTCTTTGTTGTCATCATCTTCCGCGATATCTTTAATTGTTTGATAACGCGTTTCTAGATTGGTAATATCATATTTAAAAGCATCGTAGTAAGAAGAAGGCACCATCTTTTTTTGGCTTTCATCATAAACCATCGCTTCCGATTGCAGTTTTTCTGTGATTTCTTTACTTCCAAAACGAGATAATAAATTCGAGTTTAAAGCAGCGATTTCAAAGGTTTTTTCTGGCGAAAGGTTATTACAAGATGTGGAAACTAAACTTCCGATGATTAATACTAAAAATAGAGTTGTGGTATTTAAGATTCTTTTCATTTTTTAAGTTTATTATATTATTTAATCTTTCAAGATTTTACTTTTCAAATATCTCTGAATTAGTTTTTGATGAATAGCTTTTTGGCCTTCTTATAAATTCCAAAAATGATGATTGTAATTAAAAAAGCAATTACGATATCAAATACTAAATTTAGAAAAATGAAATTTGTCATTTCTTCTACAGGAGTGGGGTAAACCATTTCACTATAAAGAACATAGAAAGAAGCTGGAAAACCATATCTGTCACTTCCATCAACCTGTCTTTGTAAACTGGCTGTCGAAAAAGTAAGTACAGTAAAAACAACTGTGGTAGAGAAAATGAGTAATAGAGTTTTTTTCATTGTAAAATCTTGAATTAGTTTATCCTTTTAAAATTTTACTTTTCTCAGCGTCAAATTCTTCTGAAGTTAAGATTCCTGCATCCAAAAGCTCTTTTAAGTCTAATAATGCTTTTTTCTTGGCTTCCATCGAATTTGAAGTGTCTGCTTTTGGCGCTTCGGCTTGTGTGGTCTGAATTGGATTTACAACTGTTCCCGAAGGAGCGTATTTCAAAATCAATTCTGTAATTTCATTGAAACCTTTTACGTTTGAGTAATCAATCGCTTTCTGTTCTTTCACGTTTACGATCGAAGCATCGGCTTTATTATCCAATAAATATTTTACAACATCTTTCTTTCCGTTGGCAGCGCTGTAGTGTAAAGGCGTATTTCCAGATTCGTCCTGAATGTTGATGTTTGCTCCAGCTTCGATAAGCAATTTTACCATACTTAGATTGCCTTTTTTCGTTGCAACGTGCAAAAGACTTTCTCCTCCGTAAGTGTAAGAACTGTTTAGCGTAAAGCTAGATTCGTTAGAAATATTTGTTGCACTCACGATCCAATCCAAATAATCATTCATTGAAGAAGTATCTTCAGCGACAGGTTTACTGTAATTAACATCAACTCCATTTTCTAAAAACAAAGCCACAATCTCCTTTTGATTATTCGCGCAAGCGTACCAAATCGGAGAATATCCATTATTATTTGATGTGAAAACATTAGCACCTCTTTCTACCAATAATTTGGCAAGCATTCGGTTGGTTTCATAACAAGCAATCAAAAGTGCATTTTCACCAGAATGATTGACGTGATTTACATCGGCTCCATTATCCAAAAGTAAAGTTACCATCGGAATCGATTTGGTGTAACAAGCATAAAGTAAAGGCGTATTTCCTTGTTTGTCGGTTACATTTATATCAGCTCCTTTGTCTAAAAGCAATTGAATAATTTCACGGTTTAGTTTTGCCGAAGCTAATAATAACGGAGTTTCACCATTGTTATTCAGTAAATTAACATCAATTCCTGCTTCAAGCAACTTTGTTGCAATTTCGATTTGAGCCGTCTGAACCACTAAATGAAGCAGACTATTTCCGTATTTATCGTTTTTAGTAATTTCAGCACCATTGTCTAAAAGATGCAGTGCCGTTTGTTTCTGTTTTTGAAGACAAGCAAAGTACAAAGGCGTTTCTCCTTGATGATCTTCGTAGTTAATATCAGCACCATCTTCGGTTAAGATTTTTACGATGTCTAGATAACCGCGGTGTGCAGCATAATGAAGCGCAGTTCTTCCAAGTTCGTCAGTATATTTTACATCCACTTCTTTGTTTTGAAGAAGCAATTCGGCTATTTTTCTGTTGCCGTTTTCACAGGCAACTATAAATGACATTGACATGTATAATTTTTTTAAGTTTTATTGTTTCATTAAAAGCTCAACCGTTTTAATTTTCAAGTTGTCGCCAGAGGCAAGCATCAAAGCGGTTTCGTCTTTATCGTTGGTAACTTCTTTATCAGCACCATTCTCAAGAAGTAATTTTACTTTTCGATACGTTTCTTTCGCCATTTCTGCATCGTAATTGACATTGAACGCACAGACTTTATGCAAAATAGTATTTCCTTGATTGTCTTGTTCGTTAACATCAACTGATCCGCTGTCTAGAACCGATTTTAAAATGCCTGATTTTTTCTCCACAATATAATCTACACCCGATTTCGGATTTCCATAATATTCAGCACAATGATTTAAATCGGCTCCATCTGACAAAAATCTTTGCAGTGCGTTTAAATCGTATTCAGAATCAGACATCATTCGGATAAATTCTGTAAGCAAAGTTTTTCCGTTTTTATTGATGTTATTAAAATTAGCTGATGAAGATTCCGCTAAAAGTTCGTACATCGGAAAAGAAAACTGTTCGGCCGCAGCGTAATAAAAAGCACTGTTTTCCTGTTTATCCGTTTCATTCGGATCAGCACCGTTTTCTAGTAAAAATGGAAGAAGTTCTTTTCTGTTTCTTTTAACGGCGCACATTAACGGAGTAGTTTCAACAATATTTTTCTCGTTAATGTCAACTCCATTGTTTATCAAAATGCTGATGTACTCTTTTACTTTTTCTGCATCAAGCCCATAAGTATTTAGAATAGTGTAAATAAAATTTTCACCTGCATTGTTCTTATACTGTGTGTTAGCATTAAAATCTTCAACTAAAACTTTAATTATTTTTGGCGAAATACCTTTTTCAAAGAAATAACCAAGAAGAGTTTTATCGCTTATTTCGTCGTTAAGATTATCCATTTTCGACATCAATTCTTTGAAAAAAGCAATCGATTCTTCGTCATCTTTTAAATATAGCGCCAACGGTTTAAAAATCGATTGGTCAAAATTGTCGAGTTCGTAAACATCGGTTTCAATAAAACCCGCTTTGATCAATTTTTCGATAAAATCAAGCTCCTTTGCTTCGATAATTTTAGCAGCGATCTGCGAAAAGTTGTTTTTTAGATACTGCTCGTTAAATTTTTCCCCGTTATTTAGGCATTCTCTGGCCTCGTCAAATTTTCCCTGAAAAAGGAAATTTTCAATTTGGTTTGTCTGCATTTGTAATATATTTAAAAATGAAAGTTTAAGTTTTGAAATCCGTTTGGTTCGTAATTATTGGCTTTACAAACACTGCTGTAAGATAAAACATAAAAATCGGAAATATATTTCAGGATAAAAAGTAAAAACGACCATTTACAGTCTGAAAGCGACCGAATAGGTGTTTTTAGGGAAAATGATGTAAATTATGTTGCTGATATTTAAAAATGGAACATTTTAAGTGCCGTAGGTTTCAGCATCAATTTTATTTAAATCAGAAATCATGATTAGGTAATTTTCATGCTTTTTTACTTGATTCAGAAAATGAAGTGAAGCAAGTGTTTTTTCTTTTACATCTTCCATGATAAATCCGTTTACTTTTAAATTTGTAAAGCCAATTGATACAACTGCATTATGATCGTAAATAGTAAAATGTAAATTTTCAGAATCTTTTTTTTCGTCAAAATCATAGCTTTCGATTTTGATTTGGTTGATTAACTGGATGAGGTAAAAATTATTTGATTCATCATTTTGTAAAAATCTTTCCGCTTCGATCATAGCATCAAAACCTGCATCATTCCCAAAAGGCGAATAATAATCGCTTATACTGAAGTAAAAATCAGCTTTAAAGTTATCATTGAAAGTAGGGTGTGTAGTTTCTTGATTTAGACCAATTTCAGAATCATAGTAATGTTGTCGAACGTATTTTGTTATGTTTTCCCATTGAGTCAAATCGGGCAAATTGCCTTCGTAATACTGTTTGAAAATGTTCAAACATTCCGTTTTTGTCACATTTTCAATACCGTAATGCGAAAAATCATTTTCATGTTCGAATCTTATTTCCAGCGTAAATTTATTTTTCCCAGAAAGCATTGCTTGTAAATAAATGGCATCATTTATCGCAGGATCATTGTTAAGAATAACGAAATCACTTATGTTTTGACAGTTATTTATTTCCTTTTCAACAATGTCAAAAGTTTTAATTGCTTTTTCGTTTTCGTTTGCACTAGTTATAATCGAAAATTTCATGATTTTATTTATTTAATGGAAATTATGTATTTGATTTTTTAAGTTTTTTTATGGAACTAAATTGCGAAAAAAACTGAAAAGATTGGCAATTGGAAAGTCTCGTTTTTTATTTAACAAACCATTAGTTTTAATCCATAAAAAGCAAAATAAAAAAAATACTATCTTTACCGATCAAACGTTTATGAACTTAAGCTGCATTTTGGCAGCACTACATATATAATTATGGCATGTACAAGTTGTTCAACCTCAGATGGTGGCGCACCAAAAGGTTGTAAAAATAATGGGACTTGCGGCACCGATAGCTGCAATAAATTGACGGTTTTTGACTGGCTTTCTAACATGAGCCCGTCTAATGGAGAGGCGATTTTTGACTGTGTTGAGGTACGTTTTAAGAACGGACGTAAGGAATTTTTTAGAAATTCAGAGAAATTAACTTTAAGTATTGGTGATATTGTAGCAACTGTTGCATCACCAGGACATGATATTGGAATTGTGACTCTTACAGGCGAATTGGTAAAGATTCAAATGAAGAAAAAAGGAGTGAATTACGAAAGTAACGAAGTTCCAAAAATTTACAGAAAAGCATCTCAAAAAGATATCGATATCTGGTCTGTGGCGCGTGATCGCGAAGAGCCGATGAAAGTTCGTGCGCGTGAATTAGCGATTCAGCACAAATTGGAAATGAAAATTTCTGATATTGAATTCCAAGGTGACGGATCAAAAGCGACTTTTTACTACACAGCAAATGATCGTGTCGATTTTAGAATGTTGATTAAAGATTTTGCTAAAGAATTCAGCACAAGAGTCGAAATGAAACAAGTTGGTTTCCGTCAGGAAGCGGCTCGTTTAGGTGGAGTTGGTTCTTGCGGACGTGAACTTTGCTGTTCGACTTGGTTAACCGATTTTAGAAGTGTTAATACTTCAGCGGCTCGATATCAGCAATTATCATTGAATCCGCAGAAATTAGCGGGACAATGCGGAAAATTGAAATGCTGTCTGAACTATGAGTTAGACACTTACATGGATGCTTTGAAAGATTTTCCTGATTACGATACTAAACTAATCACCGAAAAAGGTGATGCTGTTTGTCAAAAACAAGATATTTTTAAAGGATTAATGTGGTTTGCTTACACCAACAACTTTGCAAATTGGCATGTTTTAAAAATTGATCAGGTTAAAGAAATCATTGCTGAAAATAAGCAGAAAAACAAAGTTTCTTCCTTGGAAGATTTTGCAGTTGAGGTAATTGCAGAACCAGAAAAAGATTTCAATAACGCAATGGGTCAGGAAAGTTTAACTCGTTTTGACCAGCCAAAAAGAAAGAAAAAACCAAATCGCAAGCGTAAAACTACAGAAGCTGCTGGTGTTGCAACTCCGGTAAAACCACAGCAAGAAAAAAATGTAAACAACGCTAAACCAGCAGGAAATAATAATCCGAACAATGGTGGTAATGCGAACAATGGCAATCCAAATAAGCCAAATAATCAAAACAATCCGAACAAGCAAAATCATAAGAAAAAGCATAATTCGAATAAAAACAATCCGAATAAGCAAAATTCTAATGAAAACAAACCTGCTGAACCTAGAAAACCAATAACGAATACTAAAAATGAGAATAAAAAATAGCGGAATTCTTCTTTTGGCAGCAATACTTCTTTTTTCTTGCGATAAAAAAAGAGTATTCGATCAGTACAAATCTGTTGGAAGTGCTTGGCACAAAGACAGTATTATAAGCTTTGATCTGCCAGTTTTAGATTCTACAAAAAAGTACAATCTCTTTGTAAACATACGAGACAACAACAATTATCCGTTTAATAATTTGTTTTTGATTGTGGCTATTGAAACGCCAAGCGGATTTACAAAAGTGGACACATTAGAATACCAAATGGCAGAGCCAGACGGCACATTGTTAGGAAACGGTTTTTCTGATATAAAAGAAAGTAAGCTTTATTACAAAGAAGATGTAAAGTTTACTGGAAAATATAAAATTCACATCAAACAAGCTGTTAGACAATCAGGTAAAATTCCAGGTGTTGAGGCTTTGCAAGGAATTACAGACGTTGGTTTTAGAATAGAACAAAAAGATTAGATAAATAGTTATGGCTGCTAAAAAAAACAATCAATCCAATACAACTAAGGATATTAATTACTACAAAAAGAAATTTTGGCGGGTTTTTGCCTACTCTATGATAGGGGTTTTAGCTTTCTTTTTATTTGCTTCTTGGGGTCTTTTTGGGTCTATGCCTTCATTTGAAGATTTAGAAAATCCGGATTCAAACCTTGCTACAGAAATTATCTCTTCTGATGGAGTTGTAATTGGTAAATATTTCAAAACCAATAGATCTCAGCTTAAATATTCTGATTTGCCTAAAAATTTAGTAGAAGCGCTTGTTGCAACTGAAGATGCACGTTTTTACGAACATTCAGGAATTGATGGACGCGGAACTTTAAGAGCTGTTTTTAGTTTAGGTACAAATGGAGGAGCGAGTACTTTGACACAACAGCTTGCAAAACAGTTGTTTCACGGTGAAGGATCTAAGTTTTTGCCTTTTAGAATTGTACAAAAAATAAAAGAATGGATTATCGCCATTCGTCTGGAAAGACAATATACAAAGAATGAAATCTTGGCGATGTATTGCAACGTTTATGATTTCGGAAATTATTCTGTTGGAGTAAGTTCTGCAGCTCAGACTTATTTTTCTAAAGAACCAAAAGATTTGACAGTAGACGAATCGGCTATTTTGGTTGGAATGTTCAAAAACTCAGGATTATACAACCCAGTAAGAAATCCGCAGGGAGTTAAAAACCGTCGTAATGTGGTTTTGTCTCAAATGGCAAAAGCAAAAATGATTTCTGAAGCTGAAAAAGAAAGACTTCAAGCTTTACCAATTACCTTGAAATTTAAATTGGAAAGCCACCGCGAAGGTATGGCAACTTATTTTAGAGAATATCTTCGTGATTACATGAAAAAATGGGCTGCTGAAAACAAAAAACCTGACGGATCAGACTACGATATTTACAAAGATGGTCTTAAGATCTATACTACGATAGATTCAAGAATGCAAACGTATGCTGAAGAAGCAGTTGCAGCGCACATGCAGAATCTTCAACAGCAGTTCTTTCTTGAACAAAAAAACAATAAAAATGCGCCTTTCGTAAATATTACGCAAGCTGAGACAGACAGAATCATGATGCAAGCGATGAAGAATTCTGTTCGTTGGGCTCAGATGAAAGATATGGACAAAAGCGAAGACGACATCATTGCTTCATTCAAAGTAAAAACAAAAATGCGTGTTTTTACATGGAAAGGAGAACGTGATACAACTATGACTCCGCTTGATTCTATTCGTTACTACAAGCACTTTTTACAATCTGGTTTAATGTCAATGGAGCCTCAAACAGGAGCAATCAAAGCTTGGGTTGGGGGTATCAATTACAAATATTTCCAATACGATCACGTTGGACAGGGAGCAAGACAAGTTGGATCTACTTTCAAGCCATTCGTTTATGCGACAGCTATCGAACAATTGAATATGTCTCCTTGTGATTCTATTTTGGATGGGCCTTTCATGATTCATAAAGGGCGTCACCACGTAACAGAAGATTGGGAACCAAGAAACTCTGATTACAGATACCGAGGAATGGTTACTTTAAAACAAGCTCTTGCTGCCTCTATCAATACAGTTTCGGCTAAATTAATTGACAGAACAAGCCCTGAAGCGGTTGTAGAATTGACTAAAAAATTAGGAGTTAAAACAGAAATTCCAGTTCAGCCTTCAATTGCGTTAGGAGCGGTAGATATTACGGTTGAAGACATGGTTGCGGCATACAGTACATTTGCGAACCAAGGGGTTTATGTAAAGCCACAGTTTTTAAGCAGAATTGAAAACAAAAGCGGCGAGGTAATTTACGAGCCAATTCCGGAGTCTCATGACGTTTTAAATAAAGATATTGCTTTCGCAGTAATCAAATTGCTTCAAGGGGTAACAGAAAGTGGTTCTGGTGTGCGTTTACGTACGCAAGGCGGTGGAAGTGGAGACAATCGTTGGACAGGTTATCCATATATGTTTACAAATCCGATTGCTGGTAAAACAGGAACAACACAAAATCAATCTGATGGTTGGTTTATGGGAATGGTTCCGAACTTGGTAACTGGAGTTTGGGTTGGATGTGAAGACCGTTCAGCACGTTTCAAAAGTTTGACTTACGGACAAGGAGCAACTGCAGCTTTACCTGTTTGGGGTTATTTCATGAAAAAATGCTATGCGGATAAAAACCTTCAGATTTCTAAAGGTGAATTTGAGCGTCCGGCTAATCTTTCAATAAAAGTAGATTGTTATGCGAGACCAGTTATAGTAAAAGACACTACGCAAACAGAACAAAATACAGATGAATTTGAATTGTAACAATGTTGCAATAAAACATATCTAATTATATATCAATCCCTTTACGGTTCTTTCAAAAGAATAGTAAAGGGATTTTTCTTTTGGTTTTATTTTTACGAAATCGTTATAATTTCATCTAAAAATCTTATTTTTATCAAAAATATTTAGCAATAAAGATAGTTTGTTATGATAACAAAAAAAGTAAATAGCGTTCAGGAAGCTATTGAAGGAATTAAAAGCAGTATGACAATCATGTTTGGTGGTTTCGGATTATGCGGTATTCCTGAAAATACAATTGCAGCCTTGGTAAATACATCAATTTCAGATTTAACTTGTATTTCTAACAATGCAGGTGTAGATGATTTTGGTTTGGGATTGTTGTTGCAGAAAAAGCAGATTAAGAAAATGATTTCTTCTTACGTGGGAGAAAATGCAGAATTTGAACGTCAGATGCTTTCTGGAGAATTAGAAGTTGAATTAACGCCTCAAGGAACTTTAGCTGAACGCTGCCGAGCTGCGCAAGCAGGAATTCCGGCTTTCTTTACTCCAGCAGGCTACGGAACTGAAGTTGCCGAAGGAAAAGAAGCACGCGAATTCAACGGCAAAATGCATATTATGGAAGAAGCTTTTAAAGCTGATTTTGCAATTGTGAAAGCTTGGAAAGGTGACGAAGCAGGAAATCTAATTTTTAAAGGAACAGCTAGAAACTTCAATGCTTGTATGGCAGGTGCTGGAAAAATCACAATTGCTGAAGTCGAAGAATTGGTTCCAGTTGGGACGTTAGATCCGAATCAGATTCATATTCCAGGAATTATGGTACAGCGTATCTTTCAAGGAGAAAAATTTGAAAAACGAATTGAACAGCGTACTGTAAGGAAACGTTTGTAATTAGAGAATTAGAAAATGAGGCAATTAGATAATTACTTGAGATTGCGAAAAGCATTATCTAATTGGCAAATTCACAAATTGACACATTAAAATATGACTAGATTTAGTATAGTTCTTTTTTCTTTTCTATCGTTTCAGGTTTTTTCTCAAGGAACAAATGAACTTCGAAATCAATTGCAGCAAATCATTTCTAGTAAAAGTGCTACTGTAGGTGTTTCTATTAAAGGCATTGAAAATAAGGATACTTTGAGTATTAATGGAAATTTAAAAATGCCAATGATGAGCGTGTTTAAATTTCATATTGCTTTGGCAGTTTTGCATAAGGTTGATGAAGGGAAACTTAATCTCACTCAGGAAATCTTTATAAAAAAGAAAGATTTAAAAGAAGATACTTGGAGTCCGATGAAAGAAGATTATCCACAAGGAAATGTAAACTTGACTTTAGATAAGCTACTTCGCTACACGGTTTCGCATAGTGATAATAACGGTTGTGACATTTTGATCAATTTAGTCGGAGGTACAAAGTATATTCAGAAATTTATAAATGATCAGGGAATCAAGGACTTCGTTATTAAAATGAACGAAGATCAAATGAAAACTTGGAAAAACCTTTATATCAATACTACAACTCCGTTGGCAACAACTGAATTGCTAGAGAAGTTTTTCAAAGGAGAAGTTTTAAAAGAAGAAACAACAAAGTATTTGTATCAAATAATGGTTGAAACTTCAAGAGGTCTTACTTGGATGAAAGCTGGACTTCCTGAAAATACCGAATTAGCACACAGAACTGGAATCTCTGGAACTAATGATGCTAATTTGAGGGTAGCAATGAATGACATTGGAATTGTAAAACTTCCAAACGGAAAACATTTTATCCTATCTGTTTATTTGAAAAACATTACAGAGAAAAGAGAAGACACAGAAAAGATAATTGCAGATATAACAAAAGCTGTCTGGAGTTATTTTAATAATTGAGATAATTAGAAAATGTGGCAATTAGATAATTACTTAAGATTGTGAAGCATTATCTAATTATCAAATTGACTAATTGACACATTAAAAAAGACACATTAAAACTATGGCACTTAGTAAAGAAGATATAGCAAAGCGAATTGCAAAAGAGGTAAAAGACCGTTATTTCGTGAATCTTGGAATCGGGATTCCGACTTTGGTAGCAAATTACGTTCGAGAAGATATAGCAGTTGAATTCCAAAGTGAAAATGGGGTTCTCGGAATGGGACCTTTTCCTTTTGAAGGAGATGAAGATGCTGATATTATTAATGCAGGTAAGCAAACTATTACGACGCTTCCGGGAGCAAGTTTCTTTGATTCTGCTTTCAGTTTCGGAATGATTCGCTGCCAAAAAGTAGATTTAACTATTTTGGGAGCAATGGAAGTTTCTGAAAACGGAGATATTGCAAACTGGAAGATTCCGGGAAAAATGGTAAAAGGAATGGGGGGCGCAATGGATTTGGTGGCTTCAGCCGAAAATATCATCGTGGCAATGATGCACGTGAACAAAGCTGGAGAGTCAAAAATCTTAAAAAGATGCACTTTGCCATTAACTGGCGTTGGATGCGTTAAAAAGGTTGTAACGGAGCTTGCAGTACTCGAAGTGACAGAAAAAGGTTTTAAGCTCTTAGAGCGAGCGCCAGGTATCTCAGTTGAGCATATCATCGCTTCAACAGAAGCCGATTTAATTATTGAAGGCGAAATTCCTGAAATGAATATCAGTTAATTTTTTTTTTTCGTAAAAACCGACAAAGGCCAGCTTTTAAAAGAGCTGGCTTTTTTTGTAGGAATTAATAAGAGGATTTTTGGTTTTAGTTTTAAAAGAAATTATAAGATTTAAAACTTGTTTTTAAATATAAGTGGTTATTAATCAATTGAATAATTGTTTTTTGGTGTATTTTATTACAAGATTGTTATAGTTTGTTAAATAAAAATGTAATTAATGTAAAAAATGTTGCATTTTATCGATTAAAGGCAATTTTAATCGATAATATAACATAAATAAAATATTTTTACACAAAAATAAAGTATTTACCTACATTAAATATTTTATTTGTAATCCATTTAACCAAATTTAAATACCACATTATTATGAAAAGAAAATTACCTAAAATTATGGCGTCAGCTATTATTATTCTTACATTTTCATCGCCTGTATTTGCTCAAAATACAGACAAGCGAGTAAGTCAGAAAAATTTATCAGAAAATGGACAGCCAAGTCTAATCACTTTTAGTGATAAATCTACCTACAAAGAAACAGATTTCAATACTGTTTTTAAAGAGCAACTCGGACTAAAAGATAATCAGTCTTTTTTGAAAGTTAAAACCGAATCAGACAGAGAGGGTTTTACTCATGAAAAGTTTCAGTTGTATGAACAAGGGATCAAAGTAGAATTTGCTAATTATTCATTACATTCTAAAGAAGGTAAATTAGTTTCTATGAATGGTGAGTTTTATGCATTTAACAATGTAAAAACTACTCCAAGATTATCAAGCCAGGATGCATTTGCTCGAGCGATTGCTTACACGGGAGCAAAAGAATACCTATGGGAAAAACCTGAAGACGCTGCTGCGATGGATTATGAAAAACCAAAAGGGGAATTGGTTTTATTACCAGATATGGAAGAACAAGGCGAGGATAGAAAATCAGATAAAGTTAGATTGGCTTATAAGTTTGATATCTATGCTACAAATCCGCTAAGCAGAGGTGATCTCTATATCGACGCTGAAACAGGAAAAGTCTTGTTTTACAATGCTACAATAAAACACCTTGGGGAATATAGTCACGGAGCGAAATTGGAATCTGCCAAAGTAAATCAAGAGAAAACATCTAATGCAAAAGCTGCAATTGTTTCAGCAAATGCAGCGACACGCTATAGCGGAACACAGACTATTCAGACTACTCTAAGCGGATCTTCTTATATTTTATCTGATGGAACTCGAGGAAATGGAATTCAAACCTATAATTCTGCTAGAACAGCAACGTACCCAACAACCAATTTTACAGATGCTGACAATAATTGGACAGCTGCTGAGTATAATAATACGAATAAAGATAATGGAGCATTAGATGCACATTGGGGTGCTGAAATGACATACGATTATTTCTCTACTGTTCATGGAAGAAACAGTTATGACAATGCCGGAGCAAAAATTAGAAGTTATGTTCACTACAATTTAGTGGCCGCTGGATATCCGAGTAATAATAATGCATTTTGGAACGGAAGTGTTATGACTTATGGTGACGGAACAGGAACAGGCGGATTTGATATCTTGACTTCAATGGACGTTGCTGGACATGAAATAGGACATGCGGTTTGTACTTATACAGCAAATCTTGCTTATCAAAAAGAATCGGGAGCAATGAATGAAGGTTTCTCGGATATTTGGGGAGCTTGTATCGAATATCGTGCTGCACCAACAAAATCAACATGGTTAGTGGGAGAAGATATCGAAAGAAGAACAGGACATCTTGCTTTGCGTTCTATGAGTAACCCAAAATCAGAAGGGCAGCCAGATACTTATGGAGGAACCAATTGGGTGAGTCAAAGTTGTACACCAACTAGCAGTAACGATTATTGTGGTGTTCATACCAATTCAGGAGTTCTGAATCATTGGTTTTATATTTTGTCAGTTGGTAAATCAGGAACAAATGATATTGGAAGCACCTACAACGTGACTGGTATAACTATTGATAAAGCAGCAAAAATTGCCTTTCGTTTAGAGAGTGTGTATTTAACCGCAAATTCTACTTATGCAAATGCAAGAACATCAGGAATACAATCTGCAGTAGATTTGTATGGTGCTGGTTCAGCTGAAGTTATAGCAACAACCAATGCGTTTTATGCAGTAGGTATTGGTGCTGCTTATGTAGGATCTAATGATACTGTTGCCCCTACAGCTCCAACAAGTCTTGCTGCTTCTGGTACTACAGGTACAACGACTAATTTATCTTGGACAGCATCAACAGATAATGTAGCTGTTACAGGTTATGATATTTTCGAGGGAGCAACATTAAAAGGTTCATCTCCAACAACAAGTTATACAGTAACTGGTTTAACAGCATTAACAGCTTATAGCTTTACTGTAAAAGCTAAAGATGCCGCAGGAAATGTTTCGGCAGCTAGTAATACAGTAAATATTACAACTACCCCTGCTGCGGTAACATATTGTACATCTCAGGGAAATAGTACCGCAGATGAAAAAATTGGTAAAGTTGTATTTGGAACAATCAACAATACCTCTACAGGAACAGCGGGTTATGAAAATTATACTTCAATTTCGACAAATGCAACAAGAGGAACTGCATATACAATTACAATCACACCGAGCTGGACATCTTCAGTTTACAGCGAAGGATATGCTGTGTTTATAGATTATAATCAAGATGGTGATTTTGCAGATTCTGGCGAAACGGTTTGGACAAAAGCTACATCAACAGCAACCACAGCATCAGGAACTATTACAATTCCGGCAACGGCAGCTCTTGGAACAACAAGACTTAGAATTTCTATGAAATACAATGGAGTTCCAACATCTTGCGAAAGTTTTTCTTATGGACAAGTCGAAGATTATTCTATAAACATAACAGCTTCAGGAGCAGTTGTGAATGAAGAAATTGTTGCGGGATTGACAGAGACTATTGAACCTGAATTTGCGTTATATCCAAATCCTGTTGTAAATGAGCTAAATGTTTCATTTTTAAATAATAAAGGATATACATTTAGAATTACAAATATTTTAGGTCAGCAAATTAGTAAAGGTGAACTTTCTGAAAGCCCAATAGATGTAAGTGCTTTAAGTACGGGAATTTACCTTATAGAATTAAACAACGGTGGAAAAAGAATCGTTAAGAAATTCGCTAAAAAATAAAAACAAAATTATTATAAAAAGTAAAAACCGCCCAATTAGGCGGTTTTTTTATTTTGAACTTAGAGACTTAGAATCTCAGTGTCTTGGGAACTAAATATTTACAAACTAAATGAAGCTCCTAAACTGAAAGTCGCTTGATTGTTTAAATGGTAAAACGGATCATTGTTTGTTCCGTATTTTGCAATAGGGAATCCGATTTCTGTGAAAACACCGAATCCGTCAGTAAAGAAATAACGACCACCAACGTGTCCTCCAAAATTATGTAAACCTAAGCTTAAACCAGGGTAAACGTCTAATTGCTCAACGCCAATTACGCTAGATAAGTTAGCATTGATTCTTGCTTTTGCATCAAAACGATCAGAGAAATCTGGTTCTGCATTGTTGTAAGCTGATGAACTTCCGTGGTAAAAACCATTGAAATTGTCAACTCCTAATAAATAATTTGCAACAAATCCAACAGAGAAATTTTCTCCTAAACCAAAATCGATAGAACCTTGAATTCCAGATCCACCATCTTGTAAATTAGCACCAACATTTACTCTTGTGTCACCTTTACCTGTAAAAGCGCTTTGTGCATTAATAAATCCGAATGATACTAAAAACAGGAGTGTAAAAACCTTTTTCATAAAAATTTAATATTAATTATTTGGGTAGCAAATGTAATTTTTAAAGAGATTAATTCCTACCTTTTTCGTTAAAATAGAGTTCGTTTAGTGGTTCACTTTGCCAGTATTCCTTAGTGTCTACGTCCAAAATCGTAAGCGGACCTCTAAATGCCGCGCCCGTATCCACGTTCCATACGCAAGCTCTATTTACAGGAACCGTTTCGCCGATTCGGGTAACTGGAGTATGGCCAATATAAACCTCTTTATAAACGGTAAATCTTTTAGGATAGTGTAAGTCGTCTTCTTTTAATTTTGGGTCTAATGAAAGAGCTGTTTCCCAAAGAGTTCTATCCCAATAAAATAGCTTCGAGAAATATTCCCATTTTACGCCATTTAAATTGGTAAAACCAGCGTGAACAAACAAACGATTTTGATCGTCAAGATAAAAATCCTGAAGATTTTCCAGAAATTCGATATGAATTTTCTTTTTCTCTTCCGAAACTTTGGCGTAACCTTCAACGGTTGCTTTTCCTCCGTGTTTGTACCAAGTTTCTTCGTCTAAATCATCGTGTCTATTTTCCAGCCATTCTAAAGCTAGCTGGTCGTGATTTCCTCTTATGCAGATGCAGTTTTGTTTGCTTTTTAAATCAATCAAATAGTCGATTACTTCAACAGACTGACTCCAGCCGTCAACATAATCGCCCAAAAAAATTAGAGTATCTTCTGTGG
>Ga0215277_1045_pt1 | contig 43144 bp, 39 predicted proteins | sample ZER3_50Endo4_M4_FD_182619 | JGI IMG/M metagenome (GOLD analysis project Ga0215277, IMG submission 182619) | Enriched cells of freshwater protists from Biology Centre CAS, Ceske Budejovice, Czech Republic - ZER3_50Endo4_M4 | ecosystem: Environmental > Aquatic > Freshwater > Unclassified ... | reverse complement strand
GGAATTCGTGGCGAAAAAGACTTTGAAACTTTGTAACTTTGGGACTCTTAATTGTTAAACATCAAACAAAATATAATGAGTCAAGAAATAAGAAATCTGGAACCAAAAGCACTTTGGAACAAATTCGCAGATTTAAACGAAGTTCCTCGTCCATCTAAGAAAGAAGAGCGTGTAATTGAGTTTATGAAAAACTTTGGAAACAGCTTAGGTTTAGAAACTTTTGAAGATGAAATTAGAAACGTAATCATCAGAAAACCGGCAACTTCAGGAATGGAAAATCGTAAACCGATCGTAATGCAAGGGCATTTAGATATGGTGCATCAAAAAAATGCAGATACTGTTTTTGATTTTGATACGCAAGGAATCGATATGTATGTTGATGGTGACTGGGTTCGCGCCCGCGGTACAACGCTTGGAGCTGATAATGGGCTAGGAGTGGCGACTATTATGGCGATTCTAGAAAGCAAAGATATTCCGCATCCTGCAATCGAAGCTTTGTTTACAGTTGATGAAGAAACAGGAATGACTGGTGCTTTAAACTTAAAAGGAGGCATTTTGCAAGGTCAGATTTTATTGAATTTGGACACAGAAGAAGACGATGAAATTGATATCGGATGTGCTGGAGGAATTGATGTAACAGCAACTAGAACATATCATGAAGAAGAAGTTCCGGAAGGTTCTGTTGGTTATACAATCACAGTAAAAGGCTTAAACGGTGGGCATTCAGGAATGGATATTCATAAAGGTTTAGGAAACGCTAATAAAATCATGAACCGTTTGTTATTTAATGCGTTTGAAAACTTTGGTTTGCAGATTGTAGAAATTAACGGAGGAAGCCTTAGAAATGCAATTCCGAGAGAAAGTGTTGCAAAAGTGATTATTTCTCAAATGTTTGATGAAGCTTATGTTTACGATATGCAGGAAATTATTTCTGATATCAAAGCTGAATATAAAACAACAGAACCAAACTTATCTATTGAAATCGTAAAAGGTGATTTACCTGAAAAAGTGATGGATTTAGGAGTTCAGGAAGGAATTATTAGAGCGATTTATGCGGCTCAGAATGGAGTTTACAAAATGAGCGCTGATATGGCTGATTTAGTAGAGACTTCAAATAATATTGCTCGTGTTGTTATTAAAGATGGAGAAATCTTGGTAGGATGTTTAACACGTTCTTCTGTTGAATCTTCAAAATTTGATTTGGCTAATTCTTTACGTTCTGCTTTTGAATTAGTTGGTTGTGAAGTTGAACTTTCTGGTTCTTATCCAGGATGGACTCCAAACGTAAATTCTGAAATTTTAGAAGTTTTAAAAGAGATTTACGAAAAACAAAATGGCGAGCAACCTAAAGTTGTAGCTTGTCACGCTGGTTTGGAATGTGGAATTTTAGGAACAAATTACCCAGATATGGATATGATTTCTTTTGGACCAACAATTCACGGAGCGCACTCTCCAGATGAAAGAGCAAGCATTTCTTCTGCACAAAAATATTGGAAATTTGTATTAGAGATTCTTTCTAATATACCAGTGAAATAATAGTTTTCAGTCGCAGTCACAGTTTTCAGTCAGCTAACTGAAAACTGTGACCGAAAACTGAGGCTATAAAAAAAATCCCCAATTGAAAAATTGGGGATTTTTTTATTTAAAATTAATTTCGTTTTAAAACTTTATATTGTTCGTAACAAGCGCTAATTGCATCCATAATCTGGAGATCATTTGCGGTTTGAATGAAAGAATCTGAATAGTTGCAGCGTTGCATAATTTCAGGAATTTCATCCTTGCTGATTCCTAATAAAACGGCAACTGTTTCGCGGTCGTATTTTGATTCTAAAAGCGTTCTTACAGTATCGTCTTTTTTCATTTCCTTCAGCTTCTTGAGCTCTTTACCATTTTTTCCGAAGAAATTGTACAGCATATCGGCGGGGTTAAAGATTGAACCGAGAACTTTTCCAAAAGCATTTGGAGCATATTCTCCGGCTTCGTAACCTTGCGTAAGTCCAGAAATGCTATAACGATAGTTTTCTTTTGTTGGAATTAATTTAGAATCGATTTCAAGATATCCAGTTAGAGAAAAAGGAGCAATAACAACTTCTTCCAAAGCAATTGCTTTTTCGGTAAGTTGAATTCTTGTTATTTTATTTTTAATCCAGTCATTTGTAACTCTGATTCTTAAAGATTGAAATCCTAGAATAGAGAAATGAAGCGTATCGTTGACTTGTACGTCAATTTCAAAATAACCTTTTTCGTCAGATTTTGCACCACGTACTTTATTGGTGTTAATGATATTTACTCCAGCAAGTGGTTGTTTGCTGTTGTCGTTAATAACATAACCTGAAACTCTTTGTGGAACTGTTGGCTGTGCATCTTGCGTATCTTGCGCAAAACCAATGTTGACGAGAAGTGTAAAAAAGAAAACTGCGAAATATTTCATATCCTGATTTAAAGTTCTAAAAGTAGTAAATCGGGATTAAATATCTCGCAGTCTTGGAATTTAATTATAAGAAAATTAACAAAGCAAAAAAGTATTGCTTTTAGAGTTTTGCTAAAAAGAGTTAAGTGTAAAAAAAATCCCAAATTCCATTATGTTTGGAATTTGGGATTTGTATTTAAGGAAATTAAATTATTTAATCTCTTCTTGGTCTTCTTGGTCTTGAGCTGTCGCCGAAGTTTTCAGAACGTCTTGGAGCTCTATCAGAACCTCCATTTTCGTTTCTTGGAGCAGAACTTCTAAAACCGCCTTCTCTTCTTGAAGATGAATTTCTGTCGCTTCTAAAACCTCCGTCACGAGATCCGCCATCGCGTGAACCTCCGTCTCTTGAAGAATTTCTATCACCTCTGAATCCGCCTTCGCGTCTTGGAGCAAAATTTCCTTCTCTTCTGTTAGAGTCGCGTCTTCCTCCACCACGGTTGTTGTGATCACGTCTTCCTCCACCATCATTTTTAGAAATCTCAACATTAATACGACGACCTTCCAATTGAACGTTGTTTAAAACATCCATTACTTTGTCAGTAAATTGAGGATCAGTATTAAAGAAAGAAAATCCTTCTTTTACGTCAACTTTGAAGATATCATCACGACCTAAATCTAATGTCTCTTTTAAGTAATCTTTTAATGACATCCAGTCGAAGTTGTCTCTAGAACCAATGTTTACGAAATAACGAACTGCTCCATTATTGCTGAATTCTCTTGGTTCAGAATCACCTCTTTCACGTCTTTCGCCACCAGAAACAGAAATATCTCTGTTCTTTTTGTAGTAAGCGATGAAACGGTTAAATTCTACTGAAACCATTTTCTTAATCAATTCTTCTTTAGATAAATCTTCAAGAACATTGTTGATTGCTGGTAAGTAGTTGTCAATTTCGTGATCAACCTCAGTATCTTTAATTTTGTTTGCTAAGTGCAATAACTGAATTTCGCAGATTTCGATTCCAGAAGGAATGGATTTTTCTTCGAATTTCTGTTTGATGATTCTTTCGATAGAAGAAATTTTACGTAATTCACTTTTTGTAACGATTACAATAGAAGTACCTAATTTTCCAGCTCTACCTGTACGACCAGAACGGTGGTTGTACGTTTCGATTTCGTCAGGTAATTGGTAGTTAACAACGTGCGTTACGTTATCAACGTCAATACCACGTGCAGCAACGTCAGTAGCAACAAGCATCTGAATTTGTCTTCCACGGAACGATTTCATAACTCCATCACGTTGTGCTTGAGATAAATCTCCGTGTAACGCAGCGGCGCTATATCCATCTTCAATTAACTTCTCAGCAATAGCTTGCGTGTCTCTTTTTGTACGACAGAAAACTACAGAGAAAATGTCTGGATTAGCATCAGCTAAACGTTTTAAAGCTTCGTAACGGTCACGAGCATTAACTAAATAAAATTCGTGAGAAACTGTAGATGAACCAGAGTTTTTAGCTCCTACAGTAATTTCTAATGGTTCGCTCATGAATTGTTTTGCAATTCTAGCAACCTCTTGTGGCATAGTGGCAGAGAACAACCATGTGCTTTTTTCGTCTGGAGTATCTGATAAAATAGATACAATGTCATCATAGAATCCCATGTTTAACATTTCGTCAGCCTCATCAAGAACACAGTAATCTATGTTTTTAATGTTTACTAAACCTCTGTTAATCATGTCTTGCATTCTTCCTGGAGTTGCCACAATAATTTGTGCACCTCTCTTTATTTCTCTTGCTTGCTCTGTTATACTAGCTCCTCCGTAAACTGCTACCACATTAATACCTTTCTCGTATTTTGAGTAGTTTTTAAGTTCGTTAGTAATCTGTAAACATAACTCGCGTGTTGGCGATAAAACTAATGCTTGTGTATTTCTGTTGTCGGCATCAATTTTTTGAATTAGCGGAAAACCGAAAGCTGCCGTTTTCCCTGTCCCTGTTTGAGCCAACGCAACCATATCCGTGTCTTTTTCCAATAATAGGGGAATCGCCTTTTCCTGTACCTCTGACGGATTTTCAAATCCTAGATCTAAAATCGCCTTCAGTAACGATTCATTCAATCCTAATTGTTCAAATTTATTCATATGTGTTTTAAAATAGGGTGCAAAATTACTGTTAATTATTCAGATAAACTAATGCAATTTTAAGAATTATGTATTTGTTAAGATTTGATTATCAAAAAGTTACAGTTTTATTAAAATTATTTTTTCATAGAAATGACGAAATCAACCAAAAAATACGTCGTGAAATGTAAAATTTAGGCTCTAAATTGTTGTATTTTAAACAATTATTTTGTGGCGTTCAGAAAATCAATCAGTTGCTTAACCGCTTTTCCGCGGTGGCCTATAGTGTTTTTGGTTTCTAACGGCAGTTGTGCAAAGGTTTCATCGAAATTTTCAGGTTTAAAAATAGGATCATAACCAAATCCGTTTGTACCTGTTTTTACAGGTGTAATTTCTCCTTTTGCAATTCCGGTAAATAAATATTGTTTTCCTTCAAGGTTTAAAGTGATGACGGTCTTAAACTGAGCGCTTCGATCTTCTTTATTTTCTAAAGCATTTAAAAGTTTGTTCATGTTGTCATCTGCATTTTTTTGTTCTCCTGCATATCGTGCAGAATAAACGCCAGGTTCTCCGTTTAAAGCATTTACTTCTAAACCTGTATCGTCAGCAAAACAGTCATAACCGTATTTCTGAGTTACATAATCGGCTTTTAAAATAGCATTTCCTTCAATTGTGTCAGCGGTTTCTGGAATGTCTTCCAAGCAATTAATGTCTTCCAAACTTAAAATTTTAATATTTTCAGGAAGCATACTTTGAATTTCTGCGATTTTATTTTTGTTGTTTGATGCGAAAACGAGATTCATGATTGTACTATTTTAAAAATGATTTTTCAGTAATAAAGGCAATTGTAATTCCGAATGTGTAAGCAAGAATGTCAGACCATAAAAATCCTTGACCCAAAACATATCTTCCGAAAAGTGTTTTCCTAAGTTCAACCATCCATTCGCCTTGATAAAGCTGTAAAAACTCAATACAATAACAAATAAAAAGAGAAAGTAGTATAATAAAGACAAACTTTTTTGCTGGAAAAAAGATTCTAACTAAAAAGTAAATCATTACTGCGTAAAGAAAATCGCCAATCCATAAAGGGATAAAAGGGATTTTCCTTGAAAGTATTCCGAAGAAAATAATGCTGAGAAAAACTAAGAAATAGTAGATTCTTGCTTTGTTCAAAATAGGTTTTTGCTGTAACAATTGTACATTTTTAGTCCAACAAAAATACAAAGATTCGAATACATTTGGTTTATTTTATAAATTTATCAGTTCAATTAACTATCTATCAAAATAACCACATGAAGGCAAAATTTTTTACCCTGATTGCAGCTTTGTTTCTTTTAGGAAATCAAAGTTATTCTCAAAATGACAATTCGTTTAATATTAAAAAACAATTGAATTATTGTGCGGAGCAAGCTTCAAAAACGCTAAAAGTAATTCCGAATGACGGAACTTCTCCAAGAACAGTTCCGAACGGAAGTAAAGAATGGAAATTTGTTGGTTACAAAGATTGGACAAGCGGATTCTGGCCTGGAGAATTATGGTTTTTGTATGAAGCTACGAAAGATAAAAAATGGGAAAAAGAAGCCGATAAATTCAGTCGTTTTTTAACACCTTTATCTGTTAGCAAAGCAGGAGATCACGATTTAGGATTTCAGGTTTTCAATAGTTTTGGAAACGGATATCGTTTGACAAAAAATCCAGAATACAAAGAAATCATTTTAAAAACCGCAGATACGCTTGCAACGCTTTTTAATCCGAAAGTCGGAACAATTCAATCTTGGCCTCACAATAAAATGGGCGGTCACAATACGATTATTGATAATATGATGAATTTGGAGCTTTTATTTTGGGCTTCAAAAAATGGAGGAAATAAAAAACTATACGATATTGCTGTAAAACATGCCGAAACTACAATGGCGAATCATTTTAGACCAGATAATACTTCGTATCATGTGATCATTTACGATTTTGAAACAGGAAAAAAGATAAAAGGAAGAACAGCGCAAGGTTATAGCGATGACAGTATGTGGGCGCGCGGTCAGGCGTGGGCTATTTATGGTTTTACAATGACTTATAGAGAAACAAAAGATACTAAATTTTTAGATTTTGCTCATAAATTAGCTCGTGTTTATTTGGATAAATTGACAACAGAAGATTTAGTTCCGTATTGGGATTTTAATGCTCCAAATATTCCGAATGAACCAAGAGATGCTTCTGCTGCGGCAATTGTTTCTTCTGCACTTTTAGAATTAAGTTCTTATACGAAAGACAAGAATTTAAAAACAGAATATTTGACAAAAGCCAAAAAGATGATTGTTTCACTTTCAGATCATTATCAAAGCCATGATGTAAATTCAGCATTTTTATTGCATTCAACAGGACATAAACCTGCAGGAAGTGAGATCGATTGTTCTATAAATTACGCAGATTATTACTACCTTGAAGCACTTTTAAGACTTCAGAAACTAAAATAAAAGAGTATGCTAAAGAAAATAAGCCAAATTGCCTTTGCAATAATGATGGTGTTTATGCTTGCGAGCTGTAAAAATACCAAACAAAAACTTCAAGAATATGTGGTTACGTACAACAAAACCATTGCGCCAAGCTTTAAATCTAAAAATGTAACGCTTACAACGGCAAGAGGTTATATTAATGACAATAAAATAGAATTGCGTTTTGAAACTAATTTAAAACAAAACGATGGCAATAAAGCGACTACTTCTGTAGCATTTGCAAGAATGAGACAATCTATGATTAAAAAAGGAGAGATTCCAACAGAATTAATAGAAGAAGGAGTAGAATTTCACCTTTATTATTTAGCTGATGATAATACTGTTTTAAATAAAGAAGTGCTCACAAAGGAATCGCTTCAGTATTTAAAATAATCAATTAATTTTTTATAAATATTACACGATTAAATTCTTACATATTAAAAGTCTCTTTAAAATTTGTTTAAAGAGACTTTTTTATGTTTAAGACTAAAATTAAGTTTGGAAGAAACGTTTTTATTCTTACAAATATTCCTTTTTTAAGAAGATAATCTGTTTGTTTTCAAAGAATTACTTATGCGCTTTTTGTAATTGAATATTGTTTTTGTGTTGTTAATTAATTATGTTTGAGTTAAAAAATAACTATTAAACCAAAAAATTATGAAAAAAATTACCCAAATCGCATTTGCTTTAGCTTTTGCATTATTTTTAGTAAGCTGCAAAAATACCAAGCAGAAGATTCAAGAACATGTAAGTAATTACAATAATTCTGTTTCTATAAAAGGAAGTGGAATCACGAGTACATCAGCAAAAGCTTTTCTAAATGATAATAAAATCGAAATTAGGATTGAAACCAATTTAGAAGAAAACGATGCAAACAAATTAGCCTACAAAGAATCTTTTCCGGATTTATTAAAAGAGATGATCAAGAAAGATCAAATTTCTTCTTCTCTTATTGCTGAAGGAGTAAAGTTCGATGTATATTTCTTGGCTTATAATAATGCTATTTTAGCCCAAGAATTAGTTGGTCAAGAAGAATTGGCAGTTTTAGAAGGAGATACGAGCGCAGGTAAAGAAACGGCAAAATTATAATCGAATTAAAGTATAGATAAAAAAAATCCTCTTCATTTGAAGAGGATTTTTTTTATGAAAACTGAGTAACGTTTTTCAAATTATCTGGGAAATATTGATCAGATAAATTGGCAAATTCGTCACCACGCATAAAAATATTGATATCGACATCAGCAAAACTGCTTTTTCCTGCTGCTGCCAAAAGCTCATTTGCAGCATGAAGCGTGTTTTTATGGAAGTGATAAACTCTTTCAGACTTATCTGTAACTACCAATCCTTTCATCAGCATTTTGTTTTGTGTAGCAACTCCAGTCGGACATTCGTTATTATGACATCGTAAAGCCTGAATACAACCTAAAGAAAACATAAATCCTCTCGCGCTGTTACACATATCTGCGCCCAATGCAATTGCGTGCAAGATAGAATAACCAGAAATGATTTTTCCGCTTCCAATGATACGCATTTTATCGCGAATGCCTAAACGAACCAGAGTTTGATTAACGAAAATTAAAGCTGGCTCAAAGGGCATTCCAACACCATCAGCAAATTCTAGCGGAGCAGCTCCAGTTCCTCCTTCAGCACCATCAACAGTAATGAAATCTGGATAAGTATCCTCATTAATCATTTCCTGACAGATATTTTCAAATTCAGCCGTATTTCCAATACACAATTTAAATCCGATTGGTTTTCCGTTAGATAAATCGCGTAATTGTTTTATGAAATGAATTAATCCCTTTGCATCAGAAAAAGCATGATGTCCAGGAGGAGAAAGAATCATAGTATGCGGTACAACACCTCTAATTTTAGCAATCTGTTCTGTGTTTTTCTTTGCAGGAAGAACGCCTCCATGACCAGGTTTTGCACCTTGAGAAAGTTTAATCTCAATCATTTTTACGTTCGGAAGATTGGCTTTTTCTTTGAAGTTTTCTGGACTGAAATTCCCTTCTGCATCACGGCATCCAAAATAGCCCGTTCCAATTTGCCACGTAATATCTCCGCCGCCTGCAAGATGATATTCTGTCAAACCACCTTCTCCTGTATTTTGATAGAAATTCCCTTTTTGTGCTCCAATGTTAATCGCACGAACGGCATTTTCACTAAGAGAACCAAAGCTCATTGCCGAAACATTAAACAAAGAAGCAGAATAAGGTTGTTTGCAATCTTTTCCTCCCACTAAAACGCGAGGTAATTCTTCGTTTACTTTTGCAGGAAAAATAGAATGTTTGATTCCTTCGTAACTTTCTGTATTTAAGTTTAATTGTGTTCCGAATGGAGTGCTCGAATCAATATTTTTTGCTCTTTGATACACTAAAGAACGCTGATTTCTAGAAAAAGGTTTTCCATCTGTAGATCTTTCAATAAAATATTGTTGGATTTCTGGAGCAATCATTTCAAACAAATATCTGAAATAACCCAAAACAGGGAAGTTACGTAGAATAGCGTGTTTTTGTTGAATAGCATTATAAATTCCAACCACTAATAATATAGGTAGAATTATAACTAATAAAAATCCGCGCTCGGTGTAATAATAAATTGTGGCAACAAGTAGAAACAATAAGAATCCGTATATAAAGAATTTTTTTCTCATGTTTTTTTAAATTAAATAGGTAATAAATGCAATAATTAGTTGAATCTTAAACGTACATAAACGTGTTTGATTCCTTTTTTGTCCGATTCTCTTTCGTCAATTTCTAAAATATCTGTTAACGATTTAAGCATCGGAGTCAGTTTAGAATAACCATAGTTTCGAGGGTCAAATTCGGGTTTTTTCTTTACAATCAAATTCCCGACATCTCCCAAGAATGCCCATCCATCATCATCTTCAATATCTTCGATTGTAGCTTCAATCAGTTCAATAGTTTGTTTGTCAACTTTATGAAGTGCTTTTTCAGCTGGTTTTTCAATTGGTTTCTTGGTATCCGCAGCTACTGTTTTTGGTTTTTTCTTTTGCGTTGCTCCATCCAAAACTTCAATATAAATAAATCGGTCGCAGGCAACGATAAAAGAATTTGGGGTTTTCTTTTCTCCAATTCCAATCACTTTCATGCCCGATTCGCGAAGCCTTACGGCAAGTCTTGTAAAATCGCTGTCGCTGGAAACAATACAGAATCCGTCTAGTTTTCCAGAATAAAGCAAATCCATGGCATCGATAATCAAAGCTGAATCTGACGAATTTTTCCCAACGGTATAACTATATTGCTGAATAGGAGTGATGGCGTGTTCCAATAAAACGCCTTTCCATCCATTTGCATTTGGTTTTGTCCAGTCGGCATAAATCCTTTTCGTAGTTGGCGTTCCCAGTTTGGCAATTTCTTCCATCATGCCTTTTACATTGCTGTAGGGCACGTTGTCAGCATCAATAAGAACAGCCAGTTTTAAATCTTTTGAATTGCTTAAAGGCATTATTTTAATATTTGAAATTAAATACTCTCAAAGTTAAAATTAAAATTGGTTTTTATGAGAATCTAATGCTGAATAAGTGTTTTTGCTGACACTAATTAGTTTCATTATAAATAATATTAGATGTAGTGAAAATTAATTAAAGATAAATTTGTCTTTTATGTAAAACCTATTTATCTTTGTATGGAATTAATAAAGGATCTATGTTTTCAAAAGCGTGTGAATACGGAATAAGAGCTTCAATATTTATTGCGACCAAATCTTCTAAAGGAATTAGAGTCGGGATAAAAGATGTTGCGAAAGAAATTGATTCGCCAGAGCCATTTACAGCCAAGATTATGCAGATTTTAACCAAAAACGGAATCATACATTCGGCAAAAGGAGTAGGAGGTGGTTTTGAAGTTTCTCCAGAAGCATCCAAATCCATAAAATTGATTCAGATTGTCGATGCGATTGACGGAAACAAAATTTACAGCGGCTGCGGAATCGGATTAAAAGAATGTTCAGAAGCGCACCCTTGTCCCGTTCATCACGAGTTTAAGAAAATACGAGGTCTGCTTTTAGAAATGCTTGTTAAAACAACTTTAGAACAGCTTGCTTCAGACGTAAAATCGGGCGATTTCTTTTTAAAAACATTAAACACAAACGATTAAAATAAATAATAAATTATCTTAAAAATGAATACAAAAACCAAAATTTCAGTATTAATCCTAATGGGATTTTTAGCAGTTACTTCTTGCGGTAAAAAAGAAACAGCTCCAGCAGATCAAACAGAAGCAACTGAAACTTCTACTGAAGGAGAACCAGCGCCAACAGCTGCACCGACTGAAGAAAATGTATTAGTTATTGAAGGAAATGACCAAATGCAGTTTAGTGCAAATGAGTTGAAAGCTGTTGCAGGAAAACCAATCAAATTGACTTTAAAACACGTTGGTAAAATTCCAAAAGAAGCAATGGGACATAATTTAGTGATTTTACAAGAAGGAACAGACCAAGCAGCTTTTGCTTTAAAAGCAAATGACGCAAAAGCAACTGATTATATTCCAGAATCTGAAAAAGCTTCAATTATAGCACACACTAAATTAATTGGTGGCGGAGAAGAAGATACAATCGAGTTTACAATTGATAAAAAAGGATCTTATCCATTTATTTGCTCTTTCCCTGGTCACGTGGCTATGATGAAAGGTGTATTAATTGTTGAGTAAATAATTTAAAGCTCCAAATGCTGTAATAAGATTTGGAGTTTTTTTAAAAACTAATAAAGGATAAAATTATCTTTTATTGATAAATTTCCCCCAAGAGAAATGAAAAGAGAAAAAAAATTATGGATAGTTTTTGCATTGGTGATGAGTATATCATTTGCAGTGCTTGGTTATTATGGTTACGAGATCTATCAGCAGGCACCACCAGTTCCGAAAGAGATTGTAACCGATTCTGGAAAAGTTGTTTTTAGCGAAAGCGAAATAAAAGACGGACAAAACATCTGGCAAAGTATAGGAGGCCAGGAAGTAGGATCTATCTGGGGACACGGCGCCTATGTGGCCCCAGACTGGACCGCAGATTGGTTGCACAGAGAGGCTGTTTTTATACTGGATATTTATGCCCAAAAAGATTTTAATAAAAAATATGAAGAATTAGATGCTGAGAAACAATCAGCATTGAAGATTCGTTTGCAAAACGACGTTAGAACCAATCGGTACGATGCAGATAATGGAGTTCTTACCATTTCTGAAAACCGTTTGGCGGCGATTGAATATTTAAGTGAATATTATAAAGGTCTTTTTACGAATGATCCGAAATTTGATAAACTGAGAGAAGAATATGCCATTCCGAAAAACTCTATTACAGATGTTGAAAGAATGCATAAAATGAATGCCTTTTTCTTCTGGGCGACTTGGGCGACAGTAACCAATCGTCCTGACGGAGATATTTCATACACACATAACTGGCCTTCAGATGAATTGGTTGGAAATGTAGCCACGACAGAACTTTTAGCTTGGTCTGGAGTTAGTATTATTTTATTGATTTTAAGTGTCGGAATTTTAGTTTTCTATCATGCAAAATCGGGTGAAGAAGAAGAGTTTCCGCTTCCAAAAGAAGATCCAATTATCAAGCAAGGGAAAACAAAATCTATGGGATTGGTAACCAAATATTTCTGGATTGTGAGTTTGTTGATGGTTTTACAAATGGTTTTCGGAATCATCACAGCGCATTATGGAGTAGAAGGAAATGGTTTGTATGGAATTCCAATTGATAAAATTCTGCCTTACGCCGTAACACGTACATGGCACACACAATTAGCAATTTTCTGGATTGCAACAGCTTGGCTGGCAACTGGATTGTATATTGCTCCAGCGGTTTCTGGTAAAGATCCTAAATTCCAATGTTTTGGTATCAACTTCTTATTTGTTGCGCTTTTGATTATCGTTTTAGGATCAATGGTTGGACAATGGTTTGGTGTAATGCAAAAATTAAACTTAGTTCAAAACTTCTGGTTTGGTCATCAAGGTTACGAATATGTTGATTTAGGCCGTTTCTGGCAGATTTTCCTTTTAGTGGGACTGTTTTTATGGTTGGCTTTAATGATTCGTCCGCTGCTTCCAGTTTTAAAGAAAAAAACAGAAGAGAAAAACCTAATCATTTTGTTCTTAGTTTCTTGTACTGCAATTGCGATGTTCTACGGAGCAGGATTAATGTGGGGAAGACAAACCAACTTAGCAATCGCCGAATATTGGAGATGGTGGGTAGTGCACCTTTGGGTTGAAGGTTTCTTCGAAGTATTTGCAACGGTTGTAATTGCGTTCTTGTTTGTTCGTTTAGGATTATTAAAAACGAAAACAGCGACTTTAAATGTGCTTTTTGCTACAATTATATTTATGGCTGGAGGTATTTTAGGAACATTCCACCACTTGTATTTCTCTGGGACGCCGACAGCAATTATGGCTTTGGGAGCAACGTTCAGTGCATTAGAAGTTGTGCCTTTAACTTTAATCGGATTTGAAGCGTATCAAAACTATAAAATCTCAAAATCAACGCAATGGATTGCCGATTACAAATGGCCGATTTATTTCATGATTTCTGTAGCTTTTTGGAATTTCCTAGGAGCCGGAATCTTCGGATTCATCATTAATCCACCAATCGCACTTTATTATGTACAAGGTTTAAATACAACACCTTTACACGGACACACAGCTTTATTTGGAGTTTACGGAATGTTAGGAATTGGGTTGGTATTATTTGTATTAAGAAGTTTATACCGAAATGTAAGCTGGAATAACAAATTGCTAAAAATTACTTTCTGGTCTTTAAATATTGGTTTATTCCTAATGGCAATTTTGAGCCTTCTTCCAATTGGAGTTTGGCAAGCAATTGAAAGCATTAATCACGGAATGTGGTACGCTCGTTCATCAGAATTAATGCAACAGCCAACGATGATTACTTTGAAATGGCTTCGTGCAATTGGAGATTCCATTTTCGGAATCGGATTCATTACAATGGCTTGGTTTGTATTTGAACTGACATTAAAAAACAAAAAATAAAACACACAAAATATAAAATAGATTATCATGGAAAATTTAAAAAACAAAACAATCGGATCGTTTGTAGCTGAGGATTTTAGAACAGCTGCGGTATTCTCAAAATATAGAATTGATTTTTGCTGCAAAGGAAACCGAACAGTGACTGAAGTTTGCGAAAAACAAAATATCGATGCCGATATCTTATTAGAAAATGTGTTACAAGTTGTACAATCAGAAAATGGCGGAAGTATTGATTTTAATTCATGGCCGTTAGATTTATTGGCAGATTATATTGAAAAAACGCATCACCGTTATGTAGAAGAGAAAACAAATGTTTTGCTTCCGTTTTTAGACAAATTATGCAAAGTGCATGGAGCAAATCATCCAGAATTATTTAAAATAAACGAATTGTTTATTGGTTGTGCAGGCGAATTGTCTCAACACATGAAAAAAGAAGAATTGGTTCTATTTCCATTTGTAAAAAGAATGGTAAAAACGAAAGAATCTGATGGGATTTTATCTCAACCTTCTTTCGGAACCGTTTCAAATCCGATTGCGATGATGATGCATGAACACGATAATGAAGGCGAACGTTTTAGAGAAATTGCTGCTTTAACCAATAATTATACTCCGCCAGCAGATGCTTGTACAACTTACAGAGTAACTTTTGCGATGCTAAAAGAGTTTGAAGCGGATTTACACAAACACATTCATTTGGAAAACAATATTTTATTTCCAAAAGCTGTGATTTTAGAAAAAGACTTTGTTGAAGTAGAATAAAGGTTAATTTTAATAGTGGAAAAAGCACCGATAAAATATCTAAATATGATAATTATCGGTGTTTTTTATATGATTCAAATTTTAAAACCATATAAGTTATATAAGTTCATTTCAGCAAAACTTATATAACTTATATGACTTATATGGTTTAATTTTTCTATATCTTTAATATATGAATTCTCAAAAAGCTTGGATACTTTGCTGTTTTTTTAATTTTCTGATTGCTTGCGTTTTCGGATTGTTAATGCGTTTTATGTATCTCTTTCCTTTAGATTTTCTAAACTACAGTTTTCTGCTTCACGCGCATTCGCACGTGGCGATGTTGGGCTGGGTTTATATGATCGTTTTTGTTTTGGTTGTTCATTTTTTTATTCCAAAAGAGAAAAGCCAGAAACCCATTTACAACCGTTTATTTTGGATGACAGAGTTTTCAGTAATCGGAATGATGATTGCTTTTCCGATTCAAGGATATGCTTTGTTTTCGATTATTTTCTCAACGATGCATATTTTGTTGAGTTATATTTTTTGCCGTTTGGTCTGGAAAGATTGTTCCAAAGATAAATCGCCGTCGCAAAGACTTTTATTGGTTTCAATTCTGTTTATGATTTTATCGACTTTCGGAGTTTGGTGTCTTGGGCCAGCCGTAAGCACTTTAGGAAAACAAAGCGCTTTCTATCAAATTGCGATTCAGTTTTTTCTTCATTTTCAATTTAATGGCTGGTTTATCTTGGCTATTTTGGCTTTGTTTTTAAAACAATTTCAAGATAAAATTGATGAGGTAAAGTTTAAGACGTTTTACTTTTTGATAATTGTCTCTACAGTACTGACAGTCTGTTTTCCAGTTCGCTGGTTTATCGAAAAAGATATTTTAAGCTATATTAATGCTTTGGGAGTTTTGCTTCAATTGGGCGCTTTTATTTATTTCTATAAAATGCTAAAGCCTCAAATTCATCATTTCAAAAGTACTTTAGATAAAACAACAAAAATAGTTTACGGTTTGGCTTTGTGTTCTTTATTTTTGAAAGTCGGAATTCAATTGCTGACCATTTTTCCAAATTTAGCTGAAGTTTCACATCAAATCAGAAATTTTGTAATCGGATTTATTCATTTAACAACTTTAGGAATCATAACTGGATTTTTGTTTGGAATTCTGCTTCAAAATAAAATGCTTTCTGCCAATTCTTCAACATTAAAAATAGGAGTGAAGTGTTTTATTTCAGGATATATTTTGACTGAAGTTTTGTTATTTTTTCAAGGCTGGTTTTTCTTTTTTGGAGAAGGAAGTATTCCAGGATATTTTCAAAGTATTTTGATTTTTAGTATTCTTTTGGTTTTGGGATTGATTTTAATTATGACATCCATTATAAATAAAAAACAAGAGCAGATTTTATCATAAATCTACTCTTGTTCTTACTAATTAACCTATTTATCTAATGAAATTTTAATTTAAACACATAGAAACATAGTTTAGATCCTGAATAAAAGGCGTTTCACTTGCATCAATTCACATAGTTCTATGTGTTTAAAAATTATGTTTTTTATATTTTCCCTGCTTCCATATTTATTGTTTCAATTGTTTTATCATTATTTACGCCTAGACCTTCCTGTTGAAAAACCAATTCGCCTTCAGGATTGAAAACACTGATAATGTTCGAATGCGAAAAATCTATCGGAGAGATTTTTTTGTAATTTACCGCTAAAACCGCTGCAAATTCGCGAGTGTTTTCTTCTGTTGAACGAAGGAAAATCCAAGGATCTTGGTTCATTTTATTTTCAATGGCGAACGATTTTAATCTTTCAGGCGTATCTGTATTCGGATCTATACTAACTAAAATCAACTTGACATGTTGTTTTGTTTGTTTCTCCAATTTTGATTCAATATCTCTCATATCGGCAACCAATCTCGGGCAAGCCGATTTACAACTGGTGTAAATCATAACCATTACCAAAACATTTCCCCTAAGCGATTTCAATTCAATGTCTTTGCCATCTTGCGTTGTCCATTTTGAAGGAAGATTATAAATTGATAAATCGCTGATTTCCTTTTTTGTTTCTGCTTTGACTTCTTTTTTATCTGCTTCTTTACAGTTGTAAAATGAGAATAAGAGAAGAAAAGCAATTGCTATTTTTTTCATTGTAAACTAATTTAAATTAGATTTTTGGTTTTGTTGTGCTGGCGCATCTAAATCCAAGATTTCGCGTTGAATATTGTGCTTTTAAGCTTCCGCGAAAAGCGTAACGCATAAAAGCGGCATAATCCATTAGATCAGATGCATTTACTGATCCGCTTCCGCAGAAGAGGTTTTTATCAGTGCTTTTATCTTTTCTAGATTCTCCAGATAAAAAAATGCTGTTAAAGTCAGAAGTCCATTCCCAAACTAAACCATGCATGTCATAAACTCCCCAATAATTCTTGAAAGTTTTTCCAATTTCATTTTCGTACGTTTTCGATTTCTCGTACCAAGACAAAATATATTCATTGAATTCTTTCTTGGTTCTAGCGTCAATTTTTTTGGTGTCTGCCATTGCTACATATTCCCATTCATCCATTGTTGCTAAACGTTTTCCTTCGCATTCGCAATATTTTTTTGCTGTAAACCAAGAAACGCTTGTAACTGGCGAATTGGGTTTCGCATTTCCAAAATCAAAATCAGTTGGCCAATATGACAAATAGCTTTTATCAGCGAAAATTCCTTTAATTTTTGATTTTTGATAAGAAGGATTTTTTTTGACAAATTCTAAAAATTCACGATTTGTGACGGGGTAAATGTCAATGTAAAAGGAATTTACTTCAACAGGTTTTTTAGAAACGGCTCCATAAAGAGGGACAAAAGATCCCTCTTTTATGAAAACCATTCCTTTTTCCTGAGCTTTCATGACACTAACCGCAGAGAAAAAGAGAATTGTAAGTATGAAAATGTATTTTTTCATGCTAGAAGTTTTGCTGTTATCTTAATGCTTTTACCATTTCTGGTGTAATTTCTGTTTTATTATTTCCCCAGCTATTATAAATGTAGGTTAAAACATTCGCGATTTCATCATCAGATAAATTCTGAGCTGGCATTACATTATTGTATTTTTTACCGTTAACGGTTACTTCTCCAGTTAAACCATGAAGAATCGTATTAATAGCACGTTTAGAATCAGCATTTAAATAATCTGATTTTGCTAAAGGAGGGAAAGTGCTAGGAATTCCTTGCCCTTCAGATTGGTGGCAAGCGAAACATGTTGTTCCGAAAATTTCTTTACCAATTTTAACTTTCTCCTCGACAGTACGTTTTGGCACTGCAACTTTTGCTGTTGAAGTTCCAGGCATTTTCTGGATTGTTCCACCTTCAGGCAAGTAAATACCTTCCTGAATTGTTCCTGAGTAAATGTTTTTATTTTCTTTTCCTTCCACTTTAAGCATTCCCAAAGCACCTTTATTAAATGCTCTAAAAATAGAGTGGTCAACCAAGATGAAAGTTCCCGGAGTTTCAACTTTAAAATCTACAATGGCAGCGCCACCAGCAGGAATCAAAGTGGTTTGAACATTTTTATTTACAGTACTTCCGCCTTCAACATGTACGCTGTCAAAAATTTCTCCAATAACGTGGAAAGAAGAAACCAAATTTGGCCCACCATTTCCAACATACAAACGAACTGTTTCACCTACTTTTGCTGTTAATTCGCCACCATTTGTTAAAGAGCCAACTTTTCCATTAAAAACAACATAATCTGGAGTTTCTTTTACCGCTTTATTCATATCAAACGGCTGTAGACCTTTTGCTCCATATTCACCTTGAGTGTAAAAATCACCCTGCATTACGTAGTATTCTTTGTCGACAGGAGGAAGTCCGCCTTCTGGTTCAACCAAAATCAGTCCGTACATACCGTTCGCAATGTGCATTCCCACAGGAGCAGTAGCACAGTGATAGACGTACAATCCAGGATTTATAACTTTAAAACTGAAAACTTTTTCATGTCCAGGAGCTACAAGAGATGAGGTTGCTCCACCACCTGGACCGGTTACAGCGTGTAAATCGATATTATGTGGCAATTTGTTATCGGGATGGTTTTTTAAGTGAAATTCTACTTCATCACCAACACGCGTTCTAATAAAACTTCCTGGAACAGAACCTCCAAATGTCCAATACGTATATTTTACACCATCAGTCATTGTACCTTCTTGCTCTTTGATTTCCATGTTTAGCTTCAGTTTCATAGCGGTTCTGTTTCCAACTGGTTTTGGAACATGAGGAGGAGATGTAAGTTCAGCATTCATTTCGCCTTCAGTCATAATGTCTGCATAATCTTTCGTTTCATTATTTTTACAGCTACCCAAGACGAGGAGCATACAAAATGCACATAAAAGAACATTTAGTTTGTTTGTAATTTTGTTGATCTTTTTCATAATTCATTGATTTTGTTTTAGTTGTAATCTCTTTAAAAGGTAATTAAATTATTATTCAAATATAAAAGACAATGTTGTCTTTTATTATGATAAAAATCATGTTAGATATTGAAATAGAGGATTAAATTGCATTTTGTAAGATTATTTTAAGAGTTATAGCCTATTAAAAATAATCTTTTGAATATTTTTCAATAAAAATAATTGAGGCTCTTCATTTTAAATTAATAATGATTATTTTTGCTCGCTGATAAGTAAAAAAAATTACTACATATATTATGGTAAAAGATTTATTCGAAAGAATTCAGGACAATAAAGGACCTTTAGGAAAATGGGCTTCTCAAGCAGAAGGTTATTATGTTTTCCCAAAGTTAGAAGGAGAGTTGGGTCCTAGAATGCAATTTCACGGAAAAAATATTTTAAACTGGAGTTTAAATGATTATTTAGGTTTAGCCAATCATCCAGAAGTTCGTCAAGCAGATACAGATGCGGCAATTCAGTTTGGTGCAGCTTATCCGATGGGAGCTCGTATGATGTCTGGACACACTACGTACCACGAGCAATTAGAAAATGAATTGGCTGAATTCGTAATGAAAGAATCTGCTTATTTATTGAATTTTGGTTACCAAGGAATGGTGTCTATCATTGATGCTTTGGTTACTAAAAATGACATTATTGTTTATGATGTAGATTCACATGCTTGTATCATTGATGGTGTTCGTTTGCACATGGGTAAACGTTTCACATACAAACACAATGATTTGGAAAGTATGGAGAAAAACTTGCAACGTGCTACTAAAATGGCTGAAGAAACTGGAGGAGGTATTTTATTTATCACTGAAGGTGTTTTCGGAATGCGTGGACAGCAAGGAAAATTAAAAGAAATTGTTGCATTAAAACAAAAATACAATTTCCGTTTATTAGTTGATGATGCACACGGTTTTGGTACTTTAGGTAAAACAGGTGCTGGAGCAGGTGAGGAGCAAGGAGTTCAAGCAGATATTGATGTTTACTTCTCTACTTTTGCAAAATCTATGGCTAATATCGGTGCTTTCGTAGCAGCTGATAAAACAGTTATCGATTACTTGAAATACAACTTACGTTCTCAAATGTTTGCTAAAGCTTTACCAATGATTCAAACAATTGGTTCTTTGAAACGTTTAGAGTTATTGCGTAAATCTTCTGCTATTAAAGATAAACTTTGGGAAAACGTAAATGCATTGCAAAACGGTCTTAAAGAAAAAGGATTTAATATTGGAGATACAAATACTTGTATTACACCAGTTTACTTAGAAGGAAGTATTCCTGAAGCAATGGTAATGGTGAACGATTTAAGAGAAAACTACGGTATTTTCCTTTCTATCGTGGTTTATCCAGTTATTCCAAAAGGAATTATCTTATTAAGAATGATCCCTACAGCTTCTCATACATTAGCAGATATCGAAGAGACTTTAACAGCTTTCGAAGCAATTCGTGAGAAATTGACTAACGGAACTTATAAAGAAATTGCTGAACGTACAACTGTTGACGTTTCGTAAATTCTAATAAAAAATAGATTTCCTTAAGTGGGAATTATGTAAAAAAATCCATTTGTTCTACGAATGGATTTTTTTTTATTTGAGGTAACTTTATATCATAATCACAAAATAAAAATGAGGAAATATGAAAAAAGTACTAACACTAACAGCTGTACTTGCCTTGTCAATTTTTGCTTCTTGTAAAAAAGAAACAACGACAACAGAGCCAGTACAAATTACGCCAAGTCCGCCAAAAGAAGCTGAACTTGTTGAGCCTGCAGGAGATCAATGTTACGCTTGGAAATCAAATGGAAGCGTAATAGAAATGAGTTTTAATGTTAATTCTCATCAAGAAGTAAACGGAAAACTAAGTTATAATTTGGTAGGAAAAGATAAAAATGAAGGAACTTTAATTGGAAACATGAAAGGCGATACTTTAATTGCAGATTATACTTTTAATTCTGAAGGAGTTTCATCTGTAAGAGAAGTTGCTTTTCTGCAAAAAGACGGAGCTTTTATTGAAGGATATGGAGATATTCTAACTGCCAATGATAAGGTTTCTTTTAAAGATAAATCAAAATTAAAATTTGATCAAAAAAATACTCTGGTAAAAGTAGATTGCAAAGTAGAGTAATATGTGTTTTATAAAAATGAAAAATCCATTCGTTTTGGGGACGAATGGATTTTTTTATGTGTTATTTTTAATTCCTGTTCAACAGTTGAGACGAATTCAGTGACTTTAAGAACTGAAAACTGCGACTGCGACTGAAAACTAAAATTAAAGATTCTTCAAATATGTCTTTCTCTGACAGTGAATAATTGGATCAAAGTTTTTCCAAAGTAAATGAATCGCATTATTTTCCAATAATTCAGGAGTTCTAATACAAGTCTGAATTCCTTTCGCAGAAAAAGTCTTGTAATATTCATCAAAAATAAGCGCTGTTACGCCTTTGTTTTGATATTCTGGATGAACTCCGATAAGGTAAAAAACAACGTCTTTACTGTGTTTTCTTGCTTTTAATAAATGAAGAAAACCAAACGGAAATAATTTACCTTTCATTTTCTGTAAAGCCTCAACAAAACTTGGCATTACAATACTAAAAGCCACTAAATTATCATCTTTATCAACCACAAATTTGATGTATTCAGGATTGATGAAGCTGATGTATTTCTTTTTAAAATATTCTTTTTGAACATCTGAAATTGCTACAAACGAAGCAAGCTTTTCATAAGATTCGTTAAACAAATCGAACATTTTGTCTACGTGAGGCATAATGTCTTTCGTTTTTGTGAAAGTCAGAGATTTAAGTCCGTAACGTTTTTGAATTAAAGTAACAGCCTTTTGGAAAAACTCAGGTTTTACATTAGAGAAAGGAAATATACTTTCAATAAATTGCTTTTCAATCTGAAATCCTAATTGCTCTAAATGAGTTACATAATAAGGATGATTGTACCAAGTAATCATGGTTCCAATTTGATCATAACCTTCCGTCAGAACTCCAACTTTATCTAAATTCGAAAATCCCATTGGACCTTCAGCATGCTCTAAATTATGTTTTCTTCCTAATTCATAAACTTTTTCAAGCAGTGCTTTTGTAACTTCAATATCATCAATTACATCAAACCATCCAAAACGTACTTTTCTCTTGTGCTGATTGTTAACTTCAGACCAATTGATAATGGCAGTGATTCGCCCAACAATTTTATTGTCTTTGTAAGCTAAATAAAAATACGCTTCTGCATTATCAAACGCAGGGTTTTTGGTTTTGTCAAAAGATTCCAATTCATCTGAAATAATGGGTGGCACCCAATACGGATTATCCTTATATAAAGAAAAAGGAAATTTGATGTATTCGGTTAATTCTTTCTTGCTTTTGGCTTCTTTAATTGTAATCATTAAAATGGTATTGAGAGTCTTTTCTGAAGGCTCTGGTTATTTTGCTCTTTATTCGTATTTAGCTTTACGTTTTCTTTCTTTTTCTTGATAATCAACCTTTTGTTCCTTGTTGTCATCATTCTTTTTTGCTCTGTCTGCTGCTTTATTGGCAACTTGTTTTTCTTTGTACCAGCCATCGTAACGCCATGATACTCCGACTCCGCCATATAAAACAGATGGTGTATTTTTAAAATTCGTACTTATAGAAGCATCAACTTGCATGTTGGAAGACAGCAAAAAAGCAGCTCCAGTACGAAGGATAGAATCGCTGTAAAAATCGCTTTTATATCCTTGATTTTCAATAAAACCAGACCATCTATCATTAAATCCGTGCGTCAAAGTTAATACATATCCGTAACTTGGATAGTCAGTTCCGATATAATCTGCAATAATATTGGTTACAAAAACCCAAGATCCGCCTCCTAAAAGGTTTTGCGTGATCAACGAAACTTTAGGAGAAATTGCGCCATCAGGAGAAAAATAATACGGATTGTTTGCTCCGACAAAATTAGCTCCTGCAAAAACAGAGACAGCCGGAATCAATTCGCGCCATTGAAAATTACGATTGGCTTTATAGCTGTAAATGTTTACTTCTCTTTTGTAATTTTTATAAGGATCATAAATAAGGTATTTAGCTCCTAAAACCGTTTGTCTGAAATTGTTCTTTTTGTAACTAGTATACGGAGTATCAAAACTTTCCGTTTGATATTGTAAATCAAGAACAAATTCTAATTTTTCGAGAAAAGCTCCGTATCTAACGGTTAAATCTGTACCGAAACCAGTGGCATCATAATCTAATAAATCGTGTTTTTCTTTAATGCCATAAACACCTAATTCAGCTTGAATAACAGATTTTCCGACGGCATAGGCTGACATGGTTTCTCCGGGGCGGTTGGAATTAATAACGTCGGTATATTGCGCAAAAAACAGTTGTGGAATAAAAAAAAGTACCAGGGCAAGTAAGTTTTTAATTTTGAACATATAATTTTTTTTGGGTTAAAAAATAATAACGCATTTCAAATGTACATATTTTATTATTTATTTAAGATTCATATTTTATTTTTAAAGAATGGATTTATTAATTTTGGAAAAAAATATATAGTTATGCAAGAAGCATCATTTTCAGGTTTGTTTAAGACCATCATGTGGGTTATAGCTTTTTATTACATTTTTAAATTTTTAGCTAGAATCTTTTTGCCAGTTTTGGTTAAAAAGGCGGTAGAAAATGCTAGTGAAAATTTTCAAAGACAACAACAGCAATATAATCAAGGCAATACGTATCAGAACAATCACCATACAAATAATAATGATGAAATAATCATTAATACCGCTAATGCGAAAAATCCGCGCGAAACCAAAAAAGTGGGAGAGTATGTCGATTACGAAGAAATAGATTAGATTTGTGTCCTGAAAATTTAGGATTCATTTTAACCCAAACTAGCCAAAATTGAAAATAGTAAATAAGTTCTATCCGCATGCCCTTGTTATCTTGGGCTTTATTTTTGTTTCGTTAATTTATTTTTATCCAGTTCTACAAGGAAAACAAATTTTCCAGTCAGATATTGCTCAATACACCGGAATGGCAAAAGAGCAAAACGATTTTAGAGCAATGGAAAATGCTGAACCTTATTGGACTAACTCTGCTTTTGGAGGTATGCCAACGTATCAGCTAGGAGCAAATTATCCGAACGATTTTATTGGTAAGGTAGATGACGTTTTACGTTTTCTTCCGCGCCCTGCAGATTACTTATTCTTATATTTTCTTGGTTTTTATGGCTTATTATTAGTCTTAAAAACAGATCCATTAAAAGCTTTTATCGGTTCTATTGCCTTTGGGTTTTCAACTTATATGATCATCATTTTAGGAGTTGGTCATAATGCAAAAGCGCACGCCATTGCTTATATGCCTTTGGTAATTGCTGGTTTTATACTCGTCTTTCAGAAGAAATACATAAAAGGAGGTTTGCTCACCATGTTTGCAGTGGCATTAGAAATTAGTGCCAACCACTTCCAAATGACCTATTATTTATTGATTTTCTTATTGATTCTATCAGGTTATTTTGCATTTAATTTTATCAAAGAAAAAGACTTTAAAGGACTTTTAATCTCTTGTGGAGTTTTACTAGTTGCAGGAATTTTTGCCTTAGGAGCCAATGCTGGTAATTTAATGGCAACAAATGAATATGCTAAATACAGTATTAGAGATAAAAGCGAGTTGACTTTTAATCCTGACGGATCTAAAAATGAAACGACTGCATCAATGACTACAGATTATATTACTGAATATAGTTATGGTATTGCAGAAAGTTTGAATTTAATTGCTCCAAGAATATTTGGAGGTTCAAGCCATGAAAATGTTGGTACAGACAGCCGTATGTACGCGTTTATGGTAGAGCAGGGAGTACCTGAATCTCAAGCTAAGGATTTCGTTTCTGGAATGCCAACCTATTGGGGAGATCAACCAATTGTTTCAGCGCCAGCTTATATCGGTGCTGTAGTTTTCTTCTTGGCTGTTTTGGCTTTATTTATAGACGAAAGAAAAATTAAATATGTTTTCCTTGGAGGAGCGCTTTTCACTTTAGTGCTTTCTTGGGGTAAAAACTTCTCTTTATTGACTGACTTTTTTATCGAATATGTTCCTTTATATGATAAATTTAGAGCGGTATCATCAATTCAAGTTATTTTAGAATTATGTTTCCCTGTTTTAGCTGTTATGGGATTACAGTCATTCTTTAAGGCTAAAGATGAACCAAAATTACAGCAGAAAGCATTAGTGCAGACTGGAGTTTTTGGTTTAGGAGTTCTTGTTATTCTTTTAATTGCGAAAAGTTTCTTCCATTTTACAGGAGCAAGTGATCAATATTTCTTAGAAAGCTATGGACCAGGTTTCGTTGATGCTTTAAAAGAAGACAGAATGACTATGTATTATGCAGATATATTGCGATCTGGATTCTTAATCGTAATGGCTTTTGTGATATTATGGCTGTTTGTTAAAAATAAATTTTCTCAAAGAACAACATTGATTTTTATTGGAATTGTAATGATTTTCGATTTGTTTTTTGTGGATAAAAAATACGTTTCTGCTAAAGATTTTGTTAGTCCAGTTCAAATTGCTGCGCCTTTCCAAGAAACACAAGCAGATGCTCAGATATTAAAAGATACTTCGGTTTACCGTGTATTTGATCTTCAAGGGCAATTACAAGGTAGATCTTCATATTTCCATAAAACAATTGGAGGTTATAGTGCTGTTAGACCTAGAAGAATGCAGCAATTGTATGATTATCAAATTGCTAAAAACAATTTAGAAGTGCTTAATATGCTTAATGTTAAGTATGTAATTCAAGTGGATAAAGATGGAAATCAAATTCCAGCGGTTAATCCAGATGCTAATGGAAATGCTTGGTTTGTAAGCTCTGTAAAACTGGTAAACAAGCCAGATGATGTAATGAAAGCATTGAATAATTTAGATACTAAAAAAATAGCAGTTTTCAATGTTCATGAGCACGAAACTAAATTCCAAAATGCTCGAATGAAAAAAGCTTTTGATGCAACTGGAACTATTAAGGTTGTTACTTATAAGCCAAATTATATCAAATACAAATCTGAAAATAATGGAGACGGTTTAGCTGTTTTCTCTGAAATGTATTATAAAAATGGCTGGAATGCTTATATCGATGGTAAATTAACAGATCATTTCCCTGTTGATTATGTTTTAAGAGCAATGGAAATTCCTGCTGGAAAACACACAATTGAATTTAAATTTGAACCTCAGATTATTAAAACTGGAGGAACAATTACTTTAATAAGTTCAATCGGAATGTTATTGCTTTTAGCTGGAGGAATTTATTTTGAAAGTAAAAATTCTAATAAGAAAAAAGAAGCCTAGAATTTCAAAATTCTAAATTTGCACTTTAAAAATAGTAAACTCATTTTCGTTGGAACAAAAAAAACTTTTAATAATTACCTATTATTTTCCGCCTGCGGGTGGGCCAGGAGTACAGCGTTGGCTGAAATTTGTAAAATATCTGCCAGAGTTTGATGTACAGCCAATTGTTTATGTTCCAGAAAATCCAACTTATCCAATTGTAGATGAAGGATTGGTAAGTGAGATATCAGATAAAGTAATTGTTTTAAAAAATAAAATTTGGGAGCCTTATCAATTGGCTTCCATTTTTTCGAAAAATAAAACCAAGAAAATCAGTTCGGGGATTTTTCCGCAAAAGAAAAAGCAGACCTTTTTGGACAAAACGTTTCTTTGGGTTCGAGGAAATCTTTTTATTCCAGATGCACGTGTTTTTTGGGTAAAACCATCGGTTTCTTATTTAGAAAAATACATTCAAGAAAATAATATCGATACCATTGTAACTTCTGGACCACCGCACAGTTTGCACTTAATTGGTTTAGAATTACAGCAAAAATTGAAAGTGAAGTGGTTTGCCGATTTCCGTGATCCTTGGACAACAATTGGATATCATAAAGCACTTCGTTTATCTTCTTATGCTGAAAAAAAGCATAAAAGCTTAGAACGCAAAGTACTTAATTCTGCCGATGAAATTATTGTAACCAGTAAAACTACTAAAACTGAATTTGAAGCGATTACTAATAAGCCAATTACAGTAATTACAAATGGCTACGATGTAGAAACGGTAGAAAAACAAACATTAGACACTAAATTCACTTTGGCTCATATTGGTTCTTTCTTATCAGATCGAAACCCTCCATTTTTATGGGAAGTTTTAGTTGAATTACTACAAGAAGTTTCAGAATTTAAGTCTCATTTAGAAATTAAATTAATTGGAGCAGTAAGTCAAGAAGTTTTAGATGCGATACAAGAGCATCAATTAAATGATTATTTGAATTTGGTAGGTTACGTTTCTCATAAAGAAGCTGTTGCGCACCAAAGAAAATCTCAAGTTTTACTTTTGATAGAGATTAATTCTGAAGACACGAAAAGTATTATTCCGGGAAAATTGTTCGAATATATGGTTTCAAACCGTCCAATAATTGCCATTGGACCTCAAGGTTCTGACTTTGCCGATATCGTTACGCAGACCAATACAGGAGTATTTTTTGATTATTCTGAAAAAGCGAAGCTAAAAAGTGTAATTTTGGACTTTTTTAATCAGTTTTTGGAGGGGAAATTGCAATCGCATGGAATTGGTTTACAGCAATATTCAAGAAAAAATCTAACCAAACAATTAGCACAGCTGATTAAAGGATAATCATTTAAAATTAAATACAATCTAAACTCAAGAAATGGGTATTGTCTTAAATCAGTCTTTTAAAAACACTATAATTACATACATTGGTTTTGGTATCGGAGCCATTAATACATTATATCTTTATCCTGTTTTTCTTGGTGCAACTTATTATGCATTAACAAATTATATTACATCTGCAGCAAACGTAATCATGCCTTTGTTTGCAATTGGAATGCAGAATACGCTTGTAAAGTTTTATTCGCAATATGAAACAGAGGAAGAAAGAGAACAGTTTTTGTCTTTTACGGCTTTGTTTCCCATTCTAATGTGTATTCCGTTAGGACTTATTGGAATCTTCTTTTATGACGATATAACTGATTTTGTTTCTAAAGAAAATCCGGTTGTTCGTGAGTTTATGCTTCTGATTCCCTTTATTGGAATCTGTATGGCTTATTTTGAGATTTTTTACGCTTGGGCGAGAGTGCACATGCATTCTGTTTTTGGAAATTTCATTAAAGAAGTCGGTTTAAGATTGCTTTCTACAATTGCTTTAATTGGGCTGTATTTTCACTGGATCAGTTTGGTTCAATTCGTTTATGTGACTGCAGCTATTTATTTCTTGGCTTTTATTGTCACCATGCTTTATGCGTTCTATATCAAAAAGCCTAATTTTCAGATTACAATACCTGATAATGTAAAAAGTGTTATGGAATATACTTTTTATATTATTCTTTCAGGAAGTGTTGCCAATTTGCTTTTAGATGGTGATAAACTGATTTTGAATCAGTACATGAAAATTGAAAATATCGCTTATTATTCTGTTGCAACTTATATTGCTTTAGTAATTTCAGTTCCAAGTCGTGCGATGCATCAAATTGTGTATCCGATTACGGCCAAATTAATGCATGACAATAAGCATGATGATTTAAATCAGCTTTACAAAAAGACTTCTATCAATCTGCAGATTGTTGGTGGGTTTGTAATGCTTTGTATTTTTGTAAACATTGACCAATTGTATGAATTGGTTCCTAAAGAATATAGCGGTGGAATTCCAGTAGTTTTCATGATTGGCCTTTCGAAGTATTTCGATTTGATTTTAGGAAATAATAATGCTATTATTTTCAATACAAAATACTACCGAATGGTATTGTATTTAGGATTAATGCTGGTTGTTCTAACGGTAATTTTAAACATTATTTTTATTCCAATTTTAGGTATTTTCGGTTCTGCATTTGCAACCCTTCTTTCGATTACTTTGTATAGTTTGGCGAAATTGCTTTTTGTGGTTAAAAAACTTGATTTATATCCATTTACAAAACAAACAATCCATTCGATTGTTCTTACTTTTGCATTGTTTTTACTGTTTTATTTCTGGGAATTTCCATTTTTCCAGTTGATAAGCATTGCTTTAAAATCAATTTTAGTGACTATTTTATATGTTTACTTGAATTACAAATTCAAGATTTCAACAGATATCAATAATGTAATTGATTCACTTTTGAAAAAGATAGGAATTAAAATTTGATCTGATTTTTCTGTAAAAAAGAATGGTAATTAAAAAATCGTAACTTTTTTGTTTTTATATTTGTTAGAAAGGGTAACTAATTTATTTCTAGCTGAATATGAAAATAAAAGTACTTAGGTTATTAGCTTTCTTTTTTGTTTTGTTTTCTTTCTCCGTATTTGCACAGACTCCGAATCTGAAAAATTCTGATAAAGAAACTTCAACAGTAAAAATAAAAGGTTATCCTGTCAAACCTTTCAAAGACACTCTTTTCTTTGTTTATAATAATGTCGGTTCTTTTTCTGCAAAAGAAAGGGCGGAATATATAGCCAATAAAATTAAAAGACTTTATAGTGAATCTTTCTTTGAGAAGGATTCTATTAAAATCGTTCCTTCAGATGCTTCGATGGATATTGTTTATCAAAGTGATTTGGTTATAATGTCTGTTTTTGATGCCGATGCAAAAGCAGAAAACAGCACAATAATAAAGATTACCAATCGAAATCTGGCTAAGATTAAAAGCGCAATTTTATATCAGAATGAGAATTATTCGCAGTTACCCAAACGAATAGGCTATACCACACTATTGGTTCTTATAATAGGCTTGGTTTTGTTTTTGGTTGGTAAGATTTTTAATCTGATTAGAAATTATATTGTCAAAAATAAAAACAGATATTTTAAAGGAGTTAATTATAATACGATAAAAATATTATCACCAGAAAAACAGCAATTTTTGTTTCTTCGGTTTTTCGGTTTCATAAAAATAGTAACACTTATTTTAATAGTTTACCTGTCGCTGCCTGTGTTATTCAGCATTTTTCCAGCTACAAAAGACTACACTACAATGTTGCTCAGATGGATATTAACACCTGCAAAATCTGCTTTAATGGGATTTGTTGGTTTTCTGCCAAGTCTGTTTACGATTATCGTGATTATCATTATTTTTAAATATTCACTCAAAGTAATTAAGTTTTTCTTTGACGAAATAAAATCAGAAAACATAAAAATTGATGGGTTTTACAGCGACTGGGCATTACCTACATTCAACGTAATCAGATTGCTGATGTATGCTTTTATGCTGGTAATTATTTTTCCATATTTGCCAGGTTCAGATTCGCCTATTTTTAAAGGAGTTTCGGTTTTTGTTGGGGTTTTATTTTCATTAGGATCTTCCAATGCTATTGCAAATATGGTCGCTGGTTTGGTTATTACTTACATGCGTCCATTTAAAATTGGTGATTATATAAAAATTGGAGATGTGAGCGGCGAGGTAATCGAGAAAACGGCATTAGTTACCCGAATTAGAACGCCAAAATTTGAAGACATTACGATTCCAAATGCAACCGTTTTGTCCAGTACTTCAACCAATTATTCGGCAAATACAAAACAATCAACCACAGGATTGCTCATTCATACTACAGTTTCTATTGGTTACGATGTGCCGTGGGCAGCCATTCATGCCGCCTTGATCAATGCTGCTTTGAAAACCGAAATGACCGAAAAAGAGCCTAAACCATTCGTGCTACAAACCAGTTTAGATGATTTTTATGTTTCATATCAAATTAATGTTTACACCAAAGAGCCGACAAAACAACCAAGGATTTATTCGTCACTTCATCAAAACATTCAAGATTCTTTTAATGAGGCTGGTATAGAGATTATGTCTCCGCATTACAGCGCTTTAAGGGATGGAAATGCAACTGCAATGCCTTCTGAAAATCTGAAAAAAGAATAGTTAATATTGTGTTTTAATTTCTGTTTCAAAAGTTAAGTAATTGAAAATTAGTTATTAAAAAATAAACTTTAACACATGTATATTTTGTAATTAGTGTAATAAAAATTAACTTTATCATGAAAGTTTAGCACTACTTTGAAGAAATTGCAGAATTATTTCTAATAAAATCCCCAGATCTAGGTATTGTTTTCTTTTTTTGGGTTGGATAGTTTTGCAAGAAAATGTAGACGAAAGAAAGTTATTTGATTAATTGTAGAATGAAGTTAATTATGAAAAACAATCATCTCAGCCAGGAACAAAGCATGCAAGTATTCTCCAATATGATTTCAAACAAAGTTCATAACGGATTTACTTTAGAAGAAAGAAATGATGAATTGCTTTTCGCGGTCTTATCGAAAGGAGGAAAAGTGGTTAATCACAGTTTGAATTTTCTGATTTTTTGTTTAACTCTAGGTTTATGGTCATTTGCTTGGCTGTATCTTACTTTTGAGGCATCAAAACAGAAAAAGATTTTAGTAGCTATCGATGAAGATGGTCTTCCTTTTGAGGAAAGATGTTTGGTAGCTTAAAACATTAAAAAGAGAAATAAAATATAAAGCCATAAATACAAACTAATCAATTGTATTTATGGCTTTGTTATTTAAAAACGAGTGCTATTACAATTTGTCTTTTAAGTAAACTCCCGTTACAGATTCTTTTACTTTTACAATCTCTTCAGGAGTTCCAGAAGCAAGCAAATGACCTCCATTTTCCCCACCTTCTGGACCTAAATCAAGTATCCAGTCAGCACATTTTATTAAATCAAGATTATGTTCGATTACAATTATAGAATGTCCTTTTTCAATTAAAGCATCAAATGAAGCTAAAAGTTTTTTAATGTCATGAAAATGAAGTCCAGTTGTAGGTTCGTCAAAAACAAATAAAGCTTTATCTTTTGTTGCTCCTTTAACTAAAAAAGAAGCCAATTTAATACGCTGCGCTTCTCCACCAGAAAGCGTAGAAGAAGATTGTCCTAATTGAACATATCCTAAACCAACATCTTGTAAAGGTTGTAATTTTTGAGTGATTTTTGCTTGCTTATTTTTTTCGAAAAAAGCAATTGCGTCATCAATGGTCATCGTAAGAATGTCATTGATATTTTGATTGTCAAAAGTAACTTCTAAAATCTCTTTTTTGAATCGTTTTCCTCCGCAAGTTTCGCACGGAAGAGAAACATCGGCCATAAAGACCATTTCAACATTTATAGAACCTTCACCTTTGCAAGTTTCGCATCGACCTCCATCAACATTAAAAGAAAAATGTTTGGCTTGGTAACCTCTTATTTTTGATAATTTTTCTTTAGCATACAAATCACGAATATCGTCATAAGCTTTGATATACGTAACAGGATTCGATCTAGAACTTCTTCCAATCGGATTTTGATCTACATATTCAATATGTTTAATTTGTGAAAATGACCCAGAAATTTCAGTAAACTGTCCCGCTTTTTCGGCAGCACTTTCTAGTTTTTTCTGTACCGCTGGGAACAAAATTTTCTTGATCAAAGTACTTTTTCCACTTCCAGAAACTCCTGTTACAACGGTTAAAACGTCTAATGGAAAAGTAACATTAATGTTTTTTAAGTTGTTTTCGCGTGCGCCAATAATATCAATATGATTTTTGAATTTTCTTCTTTTTTTAGGAACAGAAATCTCTAAATCACCATTTAAATATTTAGCAGTTAAAGAATCCGATTGCAAGATCTCATCATAAGTTCCTTGTGCAACCAGTTTTCCTCCAAAAGTACCAGCTTCGGGACCGATATCAATAATCATATCGGCAGCTTTCATAATGTCTTCATCGTGTTCAACCACAATTACAGTATTACCAAGATCACGAAGAGAAAGCAGTACTTTGATTAATCTTTCAGAGTCTTTTGGATGCAGACCAATACTTGGCTCATCAAGAATGTACATTGATCCAACCAAACTGCTTCCAAGAGAAGTCGCAAGATTAATACGTTGAGATTCTCCCCCAGAAAGTGTAGCAGAATTTCTATTTAAAGTAAGATAATCTAAACCAACTTCCGTTAAAAAAGACAAACGATTATTGATTTCGACCATCAAACGTTTCGCAATCTGCTGTTCGTATTGGTTTAATTCGATGTTTTTGAAAAAAGTAACCAAATGTTTAATCGGTAAATCAACCAAATCAGAAACCGTTTTTCCGTTGATTTTTACGTACGATGCCTCTTCGCGCAAGCGTTTGCCTTTACAAGCATGACATTTTGTTTTTCCGCGATAGCGTGAAAGCATTACACGATTCTGAATCTTATAATTTTTTTCTTCTAATTCTCTAAAGAAATCATTAAGACCTTGAAAATACTGATTTCCAGTCCAAATTAAATCTTTTTGTTCGTCAGTTAATTGGAAATAAGGTTTATGAATAGGAAAATCAAACTTGTAAGCATGTTTTATCAATTCATCTTTATACCAACTCATGCTATCGCCACGCCACGGATAAATGGCGCTTTCGTAAATTGACAATGAAGTATTCGGAACAACCAAATCGGCATCAATGCCAATAATATTTCCATAACCCTCGCAAACAGGACAAGCTCCATACGGGTTATTAAAACTGAATAAATGAACATTTGGCTCAAGGAAAGTTATTCCGTCAAGCTCAAAATTATTAGAGTAAGAAAATCTCTTTTCTGCATTTAATTCTTGAAGATAACAAATTCCTTTTCCTTCAAAAAAAGCAGTTTGCACAGCATCGGCAAGACGATTGTAAAATTCTTCTTCCTCTTTTACAACAATACGGTCAATAATCAATAAAATGTCTTTATTGTCTAATTTGTGTAAATCTGAAGCAGAAAATTCGTCTAAACGAACCATTTCGTTGTCAACCAGAATACGCGCAAAACCTTGCTGTAGAAGTACTTTTAGTTTGTCTTCCAATTGTCTTCCTTCTTCAAGATGAATGGGAGCAAGCAAAAGCCATCTGCTGTCTAGAGGTAGGCTCTTAACATCAGAAATAACATCTGTAACGGTATTTTTTTTCACTTCCTGTCCAGAAATAGGAGAGTAGGTGCGTCCGATTCTCGCATACAAAAGCTTCATGTAGTCGTAAATTTCTGTAGAAGTTCCGACAGTCGAACGGGCATTGGTCGTGTTTACTTTTTGCTCAATCGCAATCGCAGGAGCAATACCTTTAATATATTCTACTTTTGGTTTGTCTAAACGGCCCAAAAACTGACGCGCATAAGACGATAAGCTTTCTACGTAACGTCTTTGTCCTTCAGCGTATAAAGTATCAAAAGCTAAACTTGATTTTCCTGATCCTGAAAGACCTGTAATGACAACCAGTTTATTTCTAGGAATGACAACATCTACATTTTTTAAATTATGTACTTGTGCTCCTTTAATTATAATATTTGATTTTGGATCTATTTTAGAAAGGTCAATTTGCATAAAAAAGTCAATTTTTACAAAAGTAATCAATTTTGAATTGGATTTAGTTAAGGATTTAGTTCCAAATCTTAACTATTTTACGCTAATTAAAATGCTTTTTTGACTCTGCTTCAAGGTGTAAAATGTGTTTTTATGAACCCTAATGGCCTAATTTTTATTCAAAAGAGAAAAAAATATCGTGTAATTGTCGTCTTGTTTCAAAGAAAAATTGTAATTTGAATTTATATTTAAAAGAGAAGTAAATGTTATCTACTTAATTGTAAGGTATTTATGTCTAATTTTTAATGCTTTTACTGTTATTGGTTTTACGAATTTTTAGTTCTTTGTGCGTAAATTTTATGTTTATTGTACATTAATAAAAGTTTTACTAATAATTATTAATGATTTTATTTGCTTTTTAAAACTAAAATTTGTTAAATTTGGTCACAATATTAACATAATCAAAAAAAGACACGCCTATATAAAAAAACTACTTTTTAGAAAAAATACTCCAATTTTAAAAATAAAACTAAAAAAAGTAGTTATTATGGCTGATCTGCATACTCCAGACGCTCTATTAGTAAAAAATTATGTTGACGGTAGTGAAGCTGCACTTGCAACATTAATAAAAAGGCACGAATCTAAGATATATGGATTTATATATTCTAAGATTGCTGATAGAGATATTTCAAATGATATTTTTCAAGACACGTTTATTAAAGTAATCAAAACTTTAAAAAGCAATTCTTATAACGAAGAAGGTAAATTTTTGCCTTGGGTAATGCGTATTTCTCATAACCTAATTGTGGATCATTTTCGCAAAACGAAAAAAATGCCAATGTACAGAGAAACAGAAGAATTTTCTATTTTCTCTATAATGTCAGACGATGCGTTGACAATTGAAGGCAAAATGATCGTTGATCAAGTTGAAATTGACCTTAAAAAGTTAATAGGAGAACTTCCAGAAGACCAAAAAGAAGTATTGGTGATGCGTATGTACCAAGATATGAGTTTCAAAGAAATCTCAGAAGTAACAGGCGTTAGCATCAATACTGCACTAGGAAGAATGCGTTATGCACTAATGAATTTAAGAAAAATAATTGATAAACATCAAATTATTTTAACCAACTAATACTATTTTGATAATAAGCCCGTTATATTAGTATAAAACATTCTGATAGTATGGGGAAAATTTACTCAAAAAAAGCATTAGCTTCTAAAAATCTTAAACCTAAAAAAGAAGTAGTTTCTTTTTTATTGAATTATTCTAAAGCCTTGACAGTAGTTAAGATTGACGATAAAAATTTTGAGATTATAGCTAACTAAACAGCCCACTGCTCCTGTCGGATGTTTATCAAAATAAACCAAATGGTCGTTTTGGTTTAAGAGCTCACTGTTTGTATATTTTAGTATACAAGTAGTGAGTTTTTTATTTGTTCTTTTTTCATAAATAAAAACATAAGGTTTTTACAGCATTTTTCTTCTGATTTGTTAAAATTTAATATTTTGGTCGGAATTTATGTGTTTATTTGGTTTTTAATTCTATTTTAGTTAAAAAACTAATTTTTTATTCGTTTAAAATGCTTTTATAAAGTGTTATTCGTATTAAAAGATTATTTTGATTTAATAATTAGAAAAATAATAAATTAAAAACTAAATATTTAACCCAAAATCAGATTGTTTATGAAGAAAAACTACCCTAATTTATTTTTTTAAGTTTTATGCTCATTTGATTTTTGAGACAATGTTTGGACCAGCAAATGTTGACTAAAAATATAGTGATAAAGATATTTAAACCTATTAATTATCTCTTTTACTGTGCCTCAAAAGAAACCAAGAAAATCATTTAATCACCAAAACTTAACCGAAAAATGAAAGAGAACATTAAAATGTTGTCCTGCTTATTGATGATAAGTGTTGGCGCATTTGCCCAAAAAGACAAAATTAAAGAAGCTCAATCTTTATTTGACAAAGGAAATAGCCAAGACGCTTTGGCAATTTTAACTAAAACAGAATACCTTATTCTTAACGCTCCCGATGAGGACAAATCCGATTATTACTTCTTAAAAGGGAATGTATTAAAGGATTTGGCTGTGAAAAACATAGATGCAGCAAATAATTTTACGCTGGCATCGCAATCCTATCAAGATGTATTTTTATACGAGAATGAATCAGGAAAATTTAAATGGACCGTTAAGGCTAATATGGCTTTAAAAGACATGAAAGGAAGTCTCGTAAATGGCGCGATGGAAGATTTTAAAGCCGGAAAATTTAAAGAAAGTGCAGATAAAAGCTATAAAGTATATTTATTCGATAAAAAAGATACAATAAACTTATGCAATGCAGCTGCGTCATCTATAAACGGAAAAGATTATAGTGCTGCAGTTACGTATTATGAACTTTTGAAAAAGATTAATTTTTCTGGAAAAGGAGTTCGATATCTTGCGACCAACAAAAAAACGAAAGAAGAAGATTCTTTTATTTCTCCAAAAGCGAGAGAATCAGCTATACAGCAAGGTCTTTACGAAAAGCCAAGAACAGAATCTGTGCCTTCTAAGAAAATAGAAGTAAACAATAATCTAGCTTATGCCTATCTTGAAAAAAAGGATTATCCTAAAGCGGAATCTATTTACAACTATGTTTTAGAATTAGATCCAAATTATGTAGATGCCTATGTTAATTTGGCTTATTTGAAATTACAGATGAAGAAAGATTTAACCGATGAAATTTCGTCATTAGGAACTACTCCGTCTGAAATGAAGAAATACGATAAGCTGAATGCCGAAAAAGATGATATTGCTCGAAGCGCAATTCCATATCTGAAAAAAGTACTTACGCTTGAGCCAAAAAATCCAGATGCAACAAAAACATTATTAGGTGTTTATAGATCGCTTGATATGAATGCAGAATACAATGCTTTAAAAGCAGGAATGTAAATGAGTTAGACAATGAGAAAATTTGATAATTAGAAAATTCCTTAATATTGCAAAAAAAAAGCATTATCTAATTTTCTAATTGTTAAATTGGCACATTATAAAGGCGCAGAGGTTTTAATCTTTGTGCCTTATTTTTTTACCAGCGATTTTTCCATCTCTTCAATAAGTGATTTTTTACCAACAGTTTTTGTAATAATATCTTTCTCAAGATTCCAACCTCTAGCGGGTGAATATTCTCGGCCGTACCAAATAATTTGCAAGTGTAAATCGTTCCATAATTCTCTCGGAAATAATCTTTTAGCATCTTTTTCAGTCTGCGCCACATTTTTTCCGTTAGATAAATTCCATCTGTACATCAAACGGTGAATATGGGTGTCTACAGGAAAAGCTGGAACGCCAAAAGCTTGCGACATTACTACGCTCGCCGTTTTGTGTCCCACAGCAGGTAATGCTTCAAGAGCTTCAAAACTCTGCGGAACTTCCCCGTTGTGTTTTTCAATTAAAATTTCAGACAAACCATGGATTCCTTTAGATTTCATTGGAGATAAACCACACGGGCGAATAATTTCCTTAATTTCCTCAACCGACATTTTAACCATATCATACGGATTATCAGCCTTTGCAAACAAAAGCGGTGTAATCTGATTCACACGAACATCGGTACATTGTGCAGATAATAAAACGGCAATTAAAAGCGTATACGGATCTTTGTGGTCAAGCGGAACAGGTATAGTAGGGTAGAGTTCTTTTAATTTATCAATAACAAATTGTACGCGAGCTTCTTTATTCATTTCGGTGATTTTAACGCCTGTAAAAATAAAGAATTATTAGTTATAAGTTATCTTTGTTAAATCTAAAATCCAAAATCAACAATCTAAAATAAAAAAGATATGACAACATTAAAAGCAGGAGATAAAGCGCCTAATTTTTCAGGAACAGATGAGGAAGGAAAAACACATAAACTGGCAGATTATGCTGGGAAAAAATTGGTTGTTTTCTTTTATCCAAAAGCAAGCACGCCAGGATGTACAGCTGAAGCTTGCGATTTAAGAGATAATTTTCACCGTTTTCAAGCCAATAATTATGAACTTCTTGGTGTTAGTGCCGACAGTGCAAAAGCGCAAATAAAATTCAAAGAAAAATACGAATTGCCTTTTCCTTTATTAGCTGATGAAGATAAATCAGTTATAAACGCATTTGGAGTTTGGGGGCCAAAGAAATTCATGGGTAAAGAATACGACGGAATTCACAGAACAACTTTCGTAATCAATGAAAAAGGAATCATCGAAGAAGTAATCGAAAAAGTAAAAACAAAAGAACACGCAGCGCAGATTTTGAAATAGTATTCAGTCGCAGTCTCAGTTTTCAGCGCTTGTTGAGACTGTTAACTGAGACTGAAAACTATAAAAAAAAGTCCCGAAAATATTTCGGGACTTTTTTTATTATGAATTTTGTTCTAATTCTTTCTGTGGATGATATCCAAAAAGGTGGTGTTCTTTTATAATTTCTGGAATTCCAGGAGGAAGCATTGGTTCCCATCCAGGTTGTCCTTGATTGATCATTTTTAAGATTTCTCTAGAGAAAACATCCAAGATATTCGGATCATAATCTTCAATATCAACCACTTTTCCGTTGAATTTAAAGAATTTGTACAATTCCTTCATTCTAGGATGAACTTTCAAGTTGTTTGAATTCATTAATGAACCATCTTCGTCCAACATCGGATACAAGAATACTTTCATATCACGATAGAATAATTTTCCGAAAGCTTCTAGAATTCCACCACTTAAATGACGGTAGTATTTCTCATCAAAAATATCAACAAGGTTATTTACACCCATTGCCAATCCCATACGAGCTTTGGTATAATTTGCGAAGTATTCTACAACTTTATAGTATTCTTGGAAATTCGAAATCATAACCGTTTGACCAAGAGAACAAAGCAATTCGGCTCTATCCATAAAGTCACGTTCGTCAATTTCTCCATCAGAGCGTAAATTCGAAAGTGTGATTTCAAAAACGACAAGAGTATTGTTTTTTTCAACTTTATTTTCCTTAAGAAACATTTCTAATGACTTCTCATACATGTCCATATTTACCTTAGTAACCGGACGGAAACTTCCTCTTAAAGCTAAAAGGTTCTTTTTGTATAAAATAGCAGCTGGTAGAATGTTTTTCCCTTCAGGGTTAAACATTACGGCATCAGTCATTCCGTTTTTAACCAATTGCAAACTCATCAAACGATTGTCTACATCGGCAAAACGAGGTCCAGAAAAGTTAATGGTATCAATCTCTAATTGATCTTTGTCTAAGTGATCGTATAAATAACGAAGTAATCGTTTTGGATCGTTGTATTTGTAAAAAGCACCGTAAATTAAGTTAACTCCTAAAATACCAAGTGTTTCTTGTTGTAATCTTGCGTCGGTTTCTTTAAAACGAATATGTAGAATAATTTCGTTATAAGCTTCGTCTGGTTCAATTTGGTATCTAATTCCAACCCAGCCGTGACCTTTAAATTGTTTGGCAAAATCTATTGTGGCAACAGTATTTGCGTAACTGAAGAAAAGTTTTGTAGGGTGTTTTTCACGACTTAAACGCTCCTCGATGATTTGCCCTTCATGAGTAAGCATTTTTTTCAATCGTTCTTCAGTAACATATCTTCCGTCACTTTCCGTTCCATAAATGGCATCACTAAAATCTTTATCATAGGCAGACATCGCTTTTGCAATAGTTCCCGACGAACCTCCAGATCTGAAAAAGTGTCTAACTGTCTCTTGTCCAGCGCCAATCTCAGCAAATGTTCCGTAAATATTTTCGTTTAAATTAATGCGTAACGCTTTGTCTTTTATAGAAGGAATCTGTTCGATGACCTTGTCACCTTTGAGTTTTATTTCTGTACCCATTTTATTTTAAATAGATTTGTTACAAAGTTAGTAAATTAGGCTTCTAATGAAAGAGAAATAATCCTATTTTTGTAAAAAAATTAAGTTCAATTGAAGGTTTATTTTTTAGGTACAGGTACTTCTCAAGGCATTCCAATTATCGGAATCGATCATCCCGTTTGCAAAAGCACTGATGCTAAGGATAAAAGGCTTCGTGTATCCATTTGGATAACATGGGGCGAGCATTCGTATGTAGTAGATTGCGGTCCCGATTTTAGACAGCAAATGCTTTCTTGCGGATGCAGAAAACTGGATGCAATTCTCTTTACGCACGAACATGCAGATCATACTGCTGGTTTGGATGATATACGCCCGTTTAATTTTAGACAGGGCGAAATTCCAATTTACGGACATAAACGTGTTTTAGACAATTTAAGACGTCGTTTTGATTATGTTTTTGAAACAGTAAATAAATACCCAGGAGCTCCAAGCGTAAAAACAATCGAAGTAGAAAATAATGCTCCTTTTGCTGTTGGTGATAAAATGGCAATTCCAATTAATGCTATGCATGGTGATCTACAGGTTTTTGGTTACCGAATAGATGATTTTGCTTATCTAACAGATGTAAAAACAATTGAACAAGAAGAAGTTGAAAAACTTAAAGGAATAAAAGTTTTGGTTGTCAATGCTTTGCGTGTTGAACCTCACAATACTCATTTTAATCTGCAAGAAGCGCTTGATTTTATTAACCTTGTTAAGCCTGAAAGAGCTTATTTAACACATATTAGCCACGTTTTAGGTTTTCATGAAGAAGTGCAGCAACAACTTCCTGAAAATGTTTTCTTGGCTTATGATAATTTAGAAATTACAATTTAATTATACCACACAATGAAAAAATCCTTAATGCTTTATCTTTTTATTCTTGCCATTTTAATGAATGTGTTTACGTACGCATTTTACAGCGGTGAAGTGAAATTTGGCCAGCAGAGATACGATAAAACAACTAAGAAATTAAGAGACAGCATTAGTCTTATGAAAAACAAATTAGCCGAAGCTGATTATTTTTCTTTAGAACATAACGAAAATGCTCAGAATTACTTTGATAACAGTGCTTCTGGAGGAAAAGTGATTTTGTTCGAAAAACTAATTCCAGTTGTAACGGAAAAGTTATTAGACCTTAATGCTAATCCAAAAGGGAATCCGTATACAGGGCAAGACCAGATTGGACCGAACAAGTTTATCATTAACAAAGTTAAAATCTTAAACCACAGATGGATTATTGCAGATTATAGCAATGGAGAACTTTGGGGAGAAGTCTTGTTAAAATACTTTGTAGATAACGACGATAATATTACATTTGAAGTAAATCAAACTTGGTTATATCAAAAATAGGATTTAAAAAATCCTATTTTTTTTTGCTGTAAAATTTTAGGATTATGAAAAAAGTGATTTTGATTGCAATGATTGTGAGCACTATAATGTCTTGCGCAAAGAAACCTTCGGTAGAAAAAGCTAATTCGCAAGAACCGAAAAAAGATGGGGTCGAAGTATCTTTAAAAGACACTGTAAAAGAAGTTAAAGTAGGAGCAGATGCTGATTCACATGGCTGTAAAGCTTCGGCAGGTTATACTTGGTCAGAACTTAAAAAAGAATGTATTCGAGTTTTTGAAGGAACAAAACTATCGCATTACGATGATGGAAAAACGTATACAACTGCATCTTACGTAATTTTTGATGGAAACAAAGCAGAGCTTTTCTTAGATACTCAAAAAGAATCTATCATTTTAGAAAGAAAATCTGAAGGTGATTCTTGGGTTAACGGTGATTGGCAGTTAATTCCGTGGAGAGGATATGTTTTGAAAAAAAGAAATGATATTCTTTATACGGGACAATAATTAGTATTCAGTCGTAGTCGCAGTTTTCAATCTGTATTTGAAACTGAAAACCGCGACTGCGATTGAAAACTTAAAGGTTCTCTTTAATAAACTCAGAAGTTACTACTTGAGCAAATTCTTCGTTTAAACTTGCTAGAGCAGTTTGATGTATTATTTCAGCAGAGAAATTTTCTCCGTTTAAGCCTTTTTTATTGAAAGTTGCAGTTGCATCAGAAACTAGGTAAACATTATAACCAAAATTTCCTGCCATTCTTGTTGTGGTAGAAACGCAATGATCTGTCGTTAAACCTATAATTACAAGATTCGTGATTGTAGCATTGTCAATTAGTTCTTTTAAGTTCGTTCCGATAAAAGCACTATTGACATTCTTTTTAATTATGGTTTCACCATCAAGAGGTTTTACGACATCCTGAAATTCATTTCCCGGATTTGTTTCGTTTAAAATCGAATTCGGATTTGAAGAACAATGCTGAATATGAAAAATAGGTAATTTTTTAATTCTCCAAATTTCTAAAAGTTCGCCAGCTTTTTGTTCTGCATCAATATTATTTCGATCTCCGCCCCAATAAGCAACATCATGAAAACCTTTTTGGATATCAATTAAAATTAAAGCTGGATTATCAAGTTTTGCTGTGCTCATTTTATAAAAGATTTAGTGTAAACTGCGACCGAAAACTGCGACTGAAAACTAATTAATCAGCCAATTCTTAAAATCAAAGAAATTTTGAGGAGCAACTCCATGTCCAACAGGATATTCTTTGTAAACTACAGGAATATTTAATTTCTCTAAAATCGCAGGAGTTTTTCTTGCCCATTCAATCGGAATAACTTGGTCTACGGTTCCGTGAGAAGCGAATATTTTTAGGTTTTTGAAATCGTTGTTTTCAAATCCTTCTTTGATAATTTCTTCATTGAAATAACCGCTCATAGCAACTA
>Ga0215277_1038_pt1 | contig 47893 bp, 47 predicted proteins | sample ZER3_50Endo4_M4_FD_182619 | JGI IMG/M metagenome (GOLD analysis project Ga0215277, IMG submission 182619) | Enriched cells of freshwater protists from Biology Centre CAS, Ceske Budejovice, Czech Republic - ZER3_50Endo4_M4 | ecosystem: Environmental > Aquatic > Freshwater > Unclassified ... | reverse complement strand
ATTGGTTTGCTTATGCTAAAAACGACTTCATTATCAATGTTTTGTCTTTTAAATAAAGCCAAACAAAAATGATAAACCGCTTCTCTTGATACTAAAATCGTTTTTTCAGTAAAATGTAAATTATAGGTAATTCTGAAATTAGTATCATCCTCAAGCTGAACTCTAATTTTATTTACTTCATTTACAAAAATGACTGATTTTGAGAAAGTATCAAATTTGTAATTGAAATTCTCTGATAAAATCTTTAAGTTTTCGATAATTGTTTTATCCATTAAAACGGATTTTGATTTTCTTTATTTTCGTGCGAATATAAGTAAAATCTTATTGCTTTGAATTTTAAACTTTAATTAAAATATTGCAAATCTTCAGAAAAATCAATAAATTACATCAAATAAAAATTAAAATTATGCAACAACAAAAAGACTGGTCAATAGATGAAATTCAGAATGTTTGGCAACTGGTTTCAAAACTTCACGACGGACAAAAATATGGTGGATTTAATGAGAATGAAAGAGTAGAATATCTTAATCATATCGGAAGTGTTGTTTTTGAGGTTTTAAATGCTGTTAGATATACTGAAAATATGAATGTCGATTTAGCCATTAAATGTGCCATGCTTCATGATACGATAGAAGATACCGAAATGAAATATGAAAAAGTGATTGACTTATTTGGTAATCAGGTTGCGTCTGGAGTTCTTGCTTTAACTAAAAATGATAAAATCGAAGATTCGTCAGAAAAAATGCTAGACAGTTTGAGAAGGATCAAACAGCAGCCTGTAGAAGTTTGGGCAGTTAAAATGGCGGACAGAATCTCAAATCTGCAGGAACCTCCATTTTATTGGAACGATGATAAAAAACTAAAATATATGGCAGAAGCAGAAACCATATACAACGAGCTGAAAGATGGAAACGAATATTTAGCAAACAGACTAAAAATCAAGATTAAAGAATACAATCGGTTTCTTAGTTCAAATCAATTAGTATGATAAAAAAAACTCCTCAATTTCTTGAGGAGTTTTTTTATTCTTTTGTCAATCTATCCAATTCTTTTAATAAAGTCGGAAATCTAAACTCGCCGGCCATACTTTCCACTTTTTTATACGCTTCATCCAAATCAATTCCGATAGAAGTAATGTACAGCGGTTTCTTGCTGTCGCCTCTAAAAAGTGCTTTTTTGTTCTTTTCTATAGAAGCAAAATTGGTTTTGGCTACACCAATAATTGGAATTTCCTTATTCAACTTTTCGTATAAATAACCACCTAAACCGTATTTGTTTTCATCATCCAAATAAACAAAACCATCAACGACAATAACATCAATTGTAGAGAGATCAATTTGATTTAATAAACTCAAAATGCAAGGCAATTCTCTTTTATAGAACTCTCCAGGAATGTATTCTTCAACGTTGTCTATGGTTTCAGAATGAATTTTAAAGTTTTTGTCTTCATTCCATTCTGCGAATTCAAGACAGATTGTTTTTGCTTTTTGGTCAAAATAATAAGTGTCAAAAGCTAAGATCATAAGGGTATTGTATATTTATTTGGAATTAATTTTCTGCAACTCTGAGTGCATTTCATTTAAAAATGTCTGTTGTCTGGAATCATCCTTGAAATAACGCTGATAATTCACACTACAACTTTCTACGTCGGCTATATTTTCTTTATTAAAAGACCAATCATCTTTATTTTTAATTGTAATCCCTAAACCATCACTACAGCTTTGCCAAAGTTCTGAAAATTTAGTTTTTTTATCGGCACTCAATTTGCTGAAATCGGCATAAACAGTATAACCACGCATTTCCGAATTAAAAAATTCTTCAATCCAATATACAGGAACGCCGCCCCAATCTATCGTTTGTCCTTCGGGTAGATTTATGCTCGTTAATCTTTGTTCACTCATTTTATGTTCTTGCTTTCCTTTCGCAAAAAAATGTTCATTATAAGTCAGTTTTGTTCCTTTTGGAACCATTATATTTTTAACCAACATAGTTTCGGTAGTAATATAATAAGGATAGTTTGGAGTTGAATTTCCTCCTGTTGGATTCATGTTTCCAACACATCCAGTAACTATCAAAGCAAATAATGAAGTAAATGGTCTTAAAATTTTCATATTTAATATTTTACTAATGTCCTAAATATGGCGCTGACATTCTTTCTGTTTTAATATATCTTTCAGAAACAGTATCTGTATCTATAGGTTTCATTATACTTTTGACCTCTCTTAACCAGCCTTTTTTATCTGGAACAAAACTTTCAATTAATGCGCCACCATGATATGGATCGTAGTAATTAACGGTAAGAATTAAGGTATCTCCTTTTACTTTATAAAATCCCTCCCTACCAATTTTACCTTTTATAGTAGCATATTTTTGAATATTTGCTACAGTCGATTTAGTATTTTCAAAAGTAAAATCATATTCGATTAAGGTATCTTTCGGAGTTTGTTCAGACATTAAATCTTTGATGTCATTTTGATAAACATCATAAACATGCCCTTTAAGTTTTATTTTTGCTATTCTCTGGCTCTTTTTTACAGTATTATTAGAAGAAACAGAAACTGGTACTGTTTTTTTTATTTTCTTTTGTTGAGAGTGTCCGCTAAAAGTCCTAAAAATAAAGCAAATACAAGAAGTATAGTTTTCATGTCAATTAATTGGAATCGTTTATCTTTTTTAGTTTTAAAAGATTTTTTTTGGAGCTAATATAAGAAATATCATCAAAATTTAGAGGCAGTTAATTTAAATATAACTATTCAATTTAAAAATTCAAACGAAGTTTTTGCGAAATTAATTGATTAAATTAGTTATCAATAAAATCTTAAGTTTATGAAAACTAAAATGATATGGGCCAACTTGGTCTCACACGATATACAGAAAACGATTCAATTTTATACTGATCTTGGCTTCAAACAAAATGGACAAGAAACGAAAGAATTGGTAAGTTTTGCTTTTGGAGAAAATGATTTTATAATTAATTTTTTCGCGCCTAAAAGATTAGAAGATGCTATAAGAGGAAAACTTTCGAATACAGCAGTAGATAACGAAATTGTATTTTCTTTGTCTGCATCCAGTGTAGAGGAAGTTGATCTTTGGTATCAAAAAATAAAAGAAATCAACGGAACCATTTTTTCTGAACCTGAAAATTTTGAAGTTGGTTACACTTTTGGCTTTTCAGATCCTGATGGGCATAAATTTAATTTTTTGTACTGGCCAGGAATGTAGTTTTTTTGCCATATGGCAAATTCTTAATAAAAACTTATACCTAACTTTCGTGCATGAAAGAATTAGTAAATTATATATTGCAGTTTGGCAATTTGAATCAGCAGCAGATTGATTTGATTTTAACGAAAGCCCGAGAAAAAGAAATCAAAAAAGAGGAATATTTTTCTGAAGCCGGGAAAATTTCTGCTGAAGTTGGTTTTATTATAGAGGGAATAATGCGCGTTTGCTACTACAACAACAAAGGCGAGGAAATTACAAAATACTTTATAGACGAAAATAATCTTGTTGTAGACTTAGAAAGTTTTGATAATAATATTTGTTCATCTGCTTATGTACAAGCGGTTACAGATTGCAAAGTGATTGTGTTTTCTAAAGCCGATTGGCAAGAATTGCTAGACACAATTGTAGGTTGGGACACGATTGTACATAAAATCATTTCAAAAGCATTAATTCAGAAAGTCGCTAGAAGAAGTCCGTTGGTTTCAGAAGATGCTACAACTCGTTATTTATCTTTTATGGAAATGTTTCCAAAAGTAATTAATCGAGTTCCGCTTTCGTATTTGGCTTCGTATCTTGGAATTACACAATCTTCTTTGAGCAGAATTAGAAAAAATATCCGCTAAAATCGCTTTTTGCCATATGGCAAATGTTTTTGTTTTTTATCGGCGGAACTTTGCTTCAGATAATTTAAAAAGATAAAAATGAAAACAGTATTAATTACAGGCGCAAATAGAAGTATTGGTTTAGAAACCGCTAAACAGCTTTCAGAGAAAGGATTATTCGTTTATTTAGGAACTCGTGATCTTGCAAAAGGAGAAGAAGTAGTAAAAGAATTGAACGAAAAAGGATTTCAAAACATTCAAGCAATTCAAATTGATGTTACAAATGCAGAAAGTGTTTTAGCTGCAAAAAACATCGTTGAAAAAGAAAAAGGCAAACTAGACATTTTGATTAATAATGCTGGAATTCTGGGCGATATTCCACAAGATTCTTCAACAACTTCTATAGAAAGTATTCAAAAGGTTTTTGATACGAATTTCTTCGGAGTGATAACCGTAACGCAGACTTTTCTTGATTTGCTGAAAAAATCTGATAGTCCGAGAATCAGCAATATTACATCTGGACTTGGTTCCCTTACTTTGCACAGCGATCCAACTTGGAAATATTATGCAATCAAAGCAGTTTCTTATGTTTCTTCAAAAACTGCTTTAAATGCCTTTACAGTGACTTTGGCTCATGAGTTGAGAGATCTTCCATTCAAAGTAAATTCAATTGATCCAGGTTACACAGCAACCGATTTTAATCATCATAACGGACCAGGAAGCGTTGAAAGCGCGGCAAGTTTCATTATAAAATACACTTTAGTGGATGAAAATGGGCCAACCGGAAAATTCTTTAGCAATGATATCGAAGACGAAAGCGAGGAGAGCCCTTGGTAAAAATAAGAAAACCTTTCAAAGTCAATGATTTTGGAAGGTTTTTAGCATTTTAATAACGATTCGTTTTCTAGAAAAGTGGTAAATTTAGCCCGTTATTAATTTTAAGAAGCAAAAGAATGTCTATTACAACCGAAGCAGAATTAGCAGGAATGAAAAAAATAAGTGAAGCCGTAGCTTTTACTTTAAAAGAAATGAGAAAATTTGCCAAACCTGGAATATCTACGAAAGAATTAGACGATTACGGCGGACAAATTTTAAATGATTTAGGAGCGAAATCTGCGCCATATTTAACTTACGGATTTCCTGGTTGGACTTGCATTAGTGTGGACAACGAATTTTGCCATGGAATTCCTTCTGAAAAAAGAATTTTACAAGAAGGTGATTTAATTAATATTGACGTTTCGGCTGAATTAGACGGATTTTGGTCAGATAATGGAGGTTCTTTTGTAATTGGAAATGACGTAAATGAGCATCAAAAATTGGTTGAAGCTTCTCGAGATATTTTGCATAAAGCTATTCATAATATAAAAGGTGGTGTTCGTATTTCTGATATTGGATTTTTAATTGAAACAGAAGCGAAGAAACGCGGCTACAAAGTAATTAAAAACCTAACTGGACACGGAGTAGGGAGAAGTCTTCACGAAGCGCCGCATGAAATTGCGAATTACAGAGACCGTTTTAATCAAACGAGATTTAAGAAGAATTCTGTTGTAGCAATAGAAACTTTCATTTCTACCACTTCTACATATGCTGAAACCTTAAACGATGGCTGGACAATGGTTGGAAATAAAGGCGGTTTTATGGCGCAACACGAACACACAATCGTAGTAACAGAAGGAAAGCCAATTATTTTGACAGAAATGAATGAAATTTGGAATTAAAATATCCCATATAAAATAAAACTCCATTATTGCTAATGGAGTTTTTCATTTATAATTAATAACTAATCATTCACAATTAAATCTAAACCGCTTCCCAAAGTTCAATTTTATTGCCTTCTGCGTCCATAATATGAACAAACTTTCCGTAATCGTAAGTTTCTATATTGTCCAAAATAGTGACACCGTTTTCTTTTAATTGCGCTACCAAGCCTTCAATGTTTTGAACGCGATAATTGATCATAAAATCTTTTTTTGAAGGCAAGAAATAATCATCTCCTTTTGGAAACGGACTCCATTGCAGGGAATTTACCTGATCTGGATTATCCAAATCTCTAGAATCAAAGCTCGAAGAACCCCAAGCATTTATATCAAAACCTAAATTTTTAGCGTACCAATCTTTTGTTTCTTTCGGATTATCCGAATAAAAAAAGATACCGCCAATTCCGATTACTTTTGGTGTTTTATTATCTTGATTTTCCATAGAAATAACTTTTTAGTTGGGAGAAGTTTTTTGACTCTAAGGTATAAAATATTGCTTGTATTTTTATTCTATCTGCTTTTGAATTATATTTACATAAACGCATTTCTAGCAAAATCACACTATCATGAAAACGGAAAGAATTTACAAATTACTATTTTCTAGCGTATATCCTTTATACATTCAAAAAGTAGAAAAAAAGGGAAGAACAAAAGAAGAATTAGATATCGCAATCAAATGGCTTACAGGATATAGTGACGATCAAATTAAAGAACAAATTGAAAAGAAAGTAGATTTCCAAACTTTCTTTGCCGAAGCTCCAGAAGTCAATCCGAATGCGTCTAAAATTACTGGAGTTATCTGCGGTTATCGAGTAGAGGAGATTGAAGATCCATTAATTCAAAAAATGCGTTATCTAGACAAGTTAATTGATGAAATTGCGAAAGGCAAAAAAATAGAAAAGATTTTAAGAGAATAAAAAAAAGACCTTCAAACACTTGAAGGTCTTTTAATTTTTTAAACTCTCAATAAACCGCGAAAGCCTCTCGCAGCGTAATAAGAATCTGCACCATTATGATATACAAAAACGGTATTATATCTGAAATCTGAGAAAATTGCTCCTCCCAATTTTCTTATTTCTGACGGAGTTAGAATCCAGCTCGAAGTTTTAGCATCAAATTTTCCCAACTTTTGCAATTCTTTATATTGCTCTTCGTTTAGGATTTCAATTCCCATTTCTTGCGCCATATTTATCGCACTATCTGCAGGTTTATGTTCTTTTCTTTTTTCGAGCGCTTCATGATCGTAGCAAATACTTCTGCGACCTTTTGGGCTTTCTGCCGAACAATCTACGAAAAGATATTCATCAGTCTTTTGATCGTAGCCGATAACATCTGGTTCGCCTTCCGTTCGTTCCATTTCGTCAATCGACCATAATTTTGAAGGATTTGCTTTTAATTTGATTTCTATTTTCGCCCAATCCAAATTTTCATGTCGATTTTTATTCTTTTCAAAACGCTTTTCAAGAATGCTTAAAAGCTCTTCTTGCTCGTTTGCTGTTAGTTGCTTTTTCATAATTTGAGATTTTTAGTTAGAAGTGCATTTTCTGTTTTCTGGTCTGAAATACCACGAAATTACAGTTAAAACAATTAATAATATCGGCCCGAAAAGTGTTGAAGCGTCTTCTTTTACAGCCAAATGTGAAACGACAGCTCCAGACATTGCAAAAAAGAAACCTGCATAAGCCCATTCTTTCAATAAACCGAATTTAGGAATCAAAATGGCGATAACGCCTAAAAGTTTCCAAACTCCTAAAAGAGTCAATAAATAAAGCGGATATCCTAAACGCTGTATCATTTCAGCTTCTTCTTTCATTGGTATAAGCTGTACAATTCCTGTTGATGTCATTCCTAAAGCCAACCAAAGCGTCGCAATCCAATAAATAATTTTATTACGTTTTGTCATGATTCCTTTATTTTAGTTTAGTTACAATTTCTTCTAATCTACTGTGTGCCATATTTAAACCTTGCGCAAATGGCAGTTTTAACTGAGTCGTTCTATGCTCGATCGATTTGTAAATAATCTGCATCGTTAATTTACTCGTATCGTCAGTTAGTTTTTCGAACTCTAAAAATTCCAATTGAGGTGCAAAATTGATGTTTTCCATCTCAAAAGTGCGCACTATTTTTTGGTTTGGAACAAAATCATGAATAACACCATTAGCTTTAAAAACTACATTTCCGTTAGCATCGCTGGTTTCAAACTCCCATCCGCCGTATTTTTTATTTTCAAGTTTCAAGACTTTTGTTCCCATCCATTGTGCTAAAATTTCAGGATCTTCATAGGCTTTAAATAATAATTCTACAGGTAAATCAAACTCTCTCGTAATCACAAGATCGTGTCGATCGTCTTCAGCATGAATTTTGGTCTTTTTTTCCATGGTTTTATTTTTTATAGTTTTTCATAATTGATTCTAACTTATTAAAACGATCATCCCACATTTTTCTAAAAGGCTCGATGAATTTGTCAATTTCTTTCATTTTTTCTGGATTTAAATGATAATAAATTTCTCTTCCGTTTTGTGTCTGATGCAATAATTCACATTCGTTTAGAATTTGAATATGTTTCGAAATCGTCTGTCTTGACGAATTAAAATTCTCGGCAATTGCCCCAGGAGTCATAGCCTGAATGGCAACTAAACTTAAAATAGCTCTTCGAGTAGGATCGGCTATGGCTTGAAAAACGTCTCTTCTAATTTCCATTATGCAGTTATTTGACTGCAAATATAATGAAGTCATTTGACTGCGCAATATTTTTTTGATTTATTTTCTAAAAGAAAAACCTTCAAACTTTTCAATTTGAAGGCTTTAAGTTTTTTTTTAATTGAAATTAATCTAGACCTGCGAACTGAAAAGGCTTCGTTTCCTTGAAGTTTATCAATGATTCGCCTGAATAATTTTCATTATTAGCCAAACTTAATTTCTTGATTTTTCCTTTTTCACTAAAATCAATTTTACTGAATTCAACCCAAATCACATTCGGATTCAGAACATTATCAAAGTAATAAACCAAATTCTTTTGATCAGCAACAGTTCTCCAACGAGTAGAGGAGATATTAGGTTCGGTTTCAGAAGAAATTCCAAGAGGAACAGAACAATTTCTGATTACTCCAAAAACACTTGCTAAAGCCGTTCTAGTATTATCTGTTTTCGGAATGGCATCTATATAATAAGAAGCTCTCACAAAACGATCTGCCGCGCGATTAGTCCCAGGAAGCATAATTGTACCTGGAATTCCTTTCCAATACGCATTAATAGCCAATTGTTGGTCGAAAATTGGAGAATTAGTCATTGCCACATATTTTCTGTCGTGATGAATAACCAGTTTACCATTTATATATTCGAAAATTGCATTGTCTCCGCTAGAATCTGAAATAGATAAATGCACAGTTGCAAAAATATTAGTTCCCGGAATATGAGAAGAAGTAATGACAAAATCGTTCTTTTCTAATGCTGAAACAGCTTCATTAACTGTCGAAAAATTGTCTAAAACATATTGAAGCCATAAAGAAACAGCCAAACCTTTTACTTTCCCATTCTTCTCAAATGCAGGATATTGTGATTCTACCAACCACAAAAGATTGCCTACAAGTCCTTTTTCGTTCATTCCGTCAGAAGATGCAATGTCCCAAGAACTTGTAATTACGCTTCCGTATTTAGATTTCCATTTAATAGAACTGGTTCCAACTTCTCCAGATCTTTCAATTCCGCGAGGAAAAATCCATAAATTGGCAGGAATTTCTCCTTTCCAATCCATAGAACGCGCAGTAATGATTGTTCCGTTTAAACCTTCGTAAACTACTCTTGTACAAGGAAGAACGGTTTCGGTTAATAATAAAGTAAAAGCAAGTAGGGCAGGAAAAATTCTGTTTTTTGATTTCATAAATTTAAGCATTTGATTAAACGTTAAGTCTTGATTTTCAACAGTGTATTTTAAGGAGAAATAGCTTTCTAAAAAGCTCCTCTGCAATTTACTGCTTTTCTGTAAAAAATTGGCTATAAAATCGAGCGCTATAAAGTCAAAAAATATTATTTAGAATAATTATAAATAGTTTTGAATTAGAATAAAATAAACTTATTTTTGGAGCCTTCAGAATATATTCTAAATAACATCAAATGATAAAAATTATACTCAAAATCTTAAAAATTTCAATCCTAATACTTCTTGCTCTAATTCTTATTGGATTTTTATTTGAACAAATTGCGCGCTTTTATTTTGACAGTAAACGGCCTGATAATAATGAGTTTGCAAAGATCAACGGAAGAAATATTCACTATAAAAAGCTAGGAAATGGTTCTTGTACCATAATTTTTGAATCTGGTTTAGGCGGAGATTACCTGCATTGGCAAGATATTCAAAAGAAACTTTCTAAAAAATATACTACGATTGCTTATGACAAAGCCGGAATTTTATGGAGTGATCCTTCTAAAGAAATTTCATTAAAAAGATATTCTAATGATTTGCAAGAGCTGTTAGAACAAACCAATTGCCCAAAACCATATATTTTGGTTGGACATTCTTTCGGCGGAATTACTCCTAGATTTTTTATTCAAAAGAATAAAAAAGATATGGCAGGAATTGTTTTTGTTGATGTATCGCATCCTAAACAAATGAAGAAATCGTCGGAGGCATTAAGAAATTCTGTTCAGCCGCCGCCAAGAATGCTTTTAAGCTTTTTGAACGAAATAGGTGTAATCAGAATACTTTACAGCAATGTTGCTTTTACAGCTGTTGTTCCGAAAACGCATTGGTTTAACCAAAATGTAAAAAACTATTTCTATCGTATTTTTGATGGAATGATGTCGGAACTCGAAAATGATGAAAAACTCATGAATGAAGCCTCTCAAATTAACGATTTCGGCTCAATTCCGTTAACCGTTATCACAGCAAAATATCCTGATGGAGTAGAAGGAGCAAGAGATAAAGAACTAGAATACGAATATTTAGCTGTTCATAATGCATTGCAAATCGATTTATTGAGATTGTCATCAAACAGCACACAAATTTTCGCAACCAAAAGCGGCCATTATATCACACTTCAGGAGCCAGATTTAATTTGCAACGAAATTGAAAAAATAGCGCCAAGATAATTCTCAGCGCTAATTCTTTTTATTTTAAAGCAAAATATTCTTTTCGATATTAATTTGTTCCAAAAACGATTGATCGTGTGAAATCACAATCAAAGTGCCTTGATATTCATTGATTGCCGCAGTCAGGATTTCGATATTCTGAATATCCAGATTATTTGTTGGCTCATCTAGAATTATAATTTCGGGAGATTCGTTGCTAATGGTCAAACAGCAAAGCATTAAGCGCATTCTTTCGCCGCCACTTAGCGCATTGCAAGGCTTGTCCCAATCATTTCTAGAAAATAAAAAACGATTCAATCTCATTTTTACATCGTGTTCTTCTAATCCACAGTCATTAAAAACCTGAGCTTGCTCGTAAATTTTCAGATTTGGATTTAATAAAGAATAATCCTGATCGATGTAAATTGCTTTTTTTGCCAAAGACGTAATTTGTCCTTTTGTTGGATTCAATTCTCCCAAGATAATTTTGATTAAAGTTGTTTTTCCAGAACCATTTAATCCCTTTATAACTAGGCGATCACCAGACAGAATTTCAAAATTGAGATTTTCTTTCCAAAGATCTTTTTCGCCATAACTGTAATTGATTTCTAAAGCTTTAAAGAGAATTTTTCCTTTAAGAAAAGAAGCATTATTAAAACCAAATTTCATTTGATCAATTGCTGGAAGCGAAGAACGTAATTGCCTCAAATCTTCAGAAATACCACTGATTTTCTCAGCATGAACATCTTTCATTTTCGAACTGCTGTTTTCAGCTTTATTTCTGAGCGTATTCATCATAATCCTAGCAACACCTGACTTTTCTTGTTTCTTTTTCCCCCTAGAATCCAATTTATTCTGACGTTCGATGCTTTCTCGTTCTTTTTCTTTGGCTTTTTTCAAGGCCTTTTCTTTGCTCTGAACATCTTGTTCTAAAGCATTGTTTTCTATTTTTTTCTGTTCGCTATAAAAATCATAACCGCCGCCATAGACCGAAATTTCATTTTTGGTCATTTCTAAAGTCTTATTCAAAAGATTAAGCAACGTTCTATCGTGACTGACAATTAAAAGCGTGCTTGACGTTGACTTTATAAAATCATACAGCAAAGTTCTTCCGGCAAAATCTAAATGATTGCTAGGTTCGTCTAACAAAACCAAATCAGGTTCGTGGATTATAATTCCGGCTAAAAAGACTTTCGTTTTTTGTCCTCCACTTAAAGTTTCCATTTTCTGATTCAAATCTAGATCGTGTAATTGCCAATAAGACAAAGCTTCATTGCAACGTTCTTCAATTGTCCAGTCATCGTCAAGCAATTGAAGATTTTCTTCGGTCACAACACCTTCAAGTATTTCTTTAAGTGATGTTATTTTTTCCTTTATATGTAAAGCTTCAGCAATAGTCAAATCATTAAATTGACCGAATAATTGTGGCACAAAATAAGGTTTTGAATTCTGAATAATCTGTCCAGAAAAAGGCTGTAATTCACCAGCAATAATTTTTAAAAGTGTAGATTTTCCAACACCATTATTTCCGACCAGAGCGGTTTTGTCGTGATTGTTTAGCGTAAAGCCAATGTTTTGAAACAGCATGTCTTTATTCTCATGCTGATATGAGATATTTTGAAGAATAAGCATAATTCCTTTCTTTTATAGATAAATATTCTAGCAGCCACAAAGTTGTGGGCGCTTACTTAATTTTCCTGAAAGAAATTATTTTTCACATAGAACAGTGCTTATTTTAAGAAGTACAAAGGTATTTATTTTAGTTTTAAAATCAAAAAAACCATTCTTACAATAGTAACGAATGGTTTTTTTATATCGAATTACAGTGTAATTCCTATTTTAAATTTTATCAAATGTTAGTTTGGCTTCTTTGGTGTCTAGAATTAATTTATCTTCTGTGATAGTGCTTTCGCAAACATAAGGCGTTCCAACTTCGTCTTTAATAACAAGTTTTTTACCTTTTTGTGTTAACGCGTAAGTTCCGTCCGTGATTTCACGAAGCAAGTATCCAGTAACATGCCCGTCTTCAGTAAACGTAAGCATTCCATTGGTTAAAATCGCGTTTTTTGTAGAATCAGAAACGGCTTCTTTTGGTTCTACAGCAGTAACTTTCCATGAATTCACAAGCTTGTCTCTTTTCATATGGCATGAAACAATTAATACAACGACAGCAATGGCAATTACGAGGGTAAATAATTTAGAGTTTTTCATGATTTTGTGATTAAAAGTTAAACAGGAAAAAGTTACAAAAAAAAATGACATTAAAATATTCGTAATCAAATATTTATAAAGATTTTTTTTACTTCTTAAATCGAATAGCTTTTAATACGGAAAGCCTTTGTTTTCGGAACTTGAACTGATAACCAGTTATTTATAAAACAGCTCAAAAAATCGTTTAAATTAATAAAACGAGCTTTTTTAGTTGGCTTAATTAAGAGTTAAAGCCCCTAAAATTTCCTCATACATAAACGGACCTCCAGGATAAGTTGCAGTATAATCTAGATTCATCCAGACTTGTCCGCGCTCGTCTATGTGGTAATGGAGTTTTTTGCCGTAGCTTTCTTTTACAAAAAGAACATTTTTAATCAAATAATTGACTTTTTCTAAATCAATCATCGAACCAATTAAAATTTCGGGATAAATGTGTCCTTTGGTATGAATAAGGCGCGGAGTTCCGCCGATTGCGCGCACGGCTGCAGCCATCAAAATAGAGTGATCATCGCAATCGCCTGAGAAATACTCAAGAGATTCGCTGGCGGTTGCGATGTAATCACCTTCTTTTGGATCGTTTACATAATTCCATCTGCCATTTATTTCTTTAAAAACGGCAAAACATTGAATTATAGTTCGATAATCTGAATAACCTCTAATACCTTTAAAATGCTTTGTAGTTGCCATAATAGCAAAATTTCGCACTTTAGGATTTTGGTATTCTATAGCATTTATAATCTTGGTTTTATTAGGAAACGGAAGCAGTTTTGCGACAATAATATCCTGCGGAAAAGGGTTGTCAGACATGGTATAAATCATAGAATTGTAATCTTCTGAGATTTCACTGAAACCATAATTTCCAATTACTGATCCATAAAATAGAATCAGTAAATAAACTGCAACACATAAAATAATTATTGTTCTGAGATACATCAGAAGAAAAAATATGGTTGCGAAAACAAAAATAAAGATGAATACACGATCTAGATTGAATGCCCATTCTAAATCGATTAAATTTTGATGCAGTATGATGAAAATCGGTATCGTAATCAAAAGACTCAACAGCGAAATAATAATCCTATCCCACGGTGATTTCACCTGCAGCTTGGATTTTAAATACGGTAAGTCAATTTTAGGGAATTTCATCATACGAATCAAAAAGCAGTATTACAATGCTTTTACTGTTTCTACAAAAATACTTTTTTTATCAATAATTCCCAGATCAAATAATTGATTTTGAATTTTATTAAAAGATTTTTCTGTCAAATTTTTCTGTGACCACTGGGTCAGTTTCAACCATTCTTTAATATCTTCTGCTTTTTGATTAAAAAGTTTAGATAATTTCTTGTCAATTTCTGGAATCTCTTTAAAATCAACTGTTGTTTTATTGATTATTTTAAGAATCGTTTCCACCGTTTTAGCATTCTTTTTCAAGAACTCATCACGACCAACAATAATAAATGAAGGCCAAGGAGTAGGGCAGTCGTCAATTCTTCTAAAAACGCCTTTATCTACAAGAGGTTTAGTCATAAAACGTTCCCACATAAAATAATCGGCTTTTTTATTCGTCAAAGCATCAACAGCGCCATCTATTGTATTTACAATTTCAAATTCAAGATCATCCATTTCCCAGCCTTGCTCATTTGCATTTACATAAGCCATTAATTGTGATCCCGAACCTAATCTCGAAATAGCAGCTTTTTTGTTTTTAAGATCTTTCAGCGTCTGAAAATCAGATTTTGCATCTACGTGAATTCCCCAGATTAAAGGCGACTGAACATAAATCTGAACGATTTTACTCGGATTGCCCGCCGAGATATCTTTTAGAATTCCTTCAGTTAAAATTACCGCTAAATCTGTTTCTCCGTCGCGAAGCATTTGGCACATTTTCCCCGTTCCTTCAGGTACATTTGTCCATTGTAAGTCGATGTTCTCTTCTTCAAATTCGCCGTTTTCGATGCATAGATGCCACGGCAAATTGAAGTGTTCCGGAACACCCGCAATTTTGACAGTTTTCATTTATTTTAAGTTTAAGTTAAGTTGCTTGGTATGCGTATGCGTAATCCTATGGTTAAATTTGGTTAGTTTAATTTGTTAAAGTTATTTTCAACACATAGAAACATAGTTTTTGTAAATCTTGAAAAAGGCGTTTCACTAATTTCAGTTCATCCCGAAGCTTCGGGACTATGTGTTAAAGCTTGCTTTTTCTATAATCTCAAACAGATTTAATAAAATCTATGTTTCTATGTGTTTAAATTAAATTTTAATTTTTTAATAAATCAGCCCTGTGTTTTTCTGAAAGACAAGGCTCTGCAAATTCGATAATATCTTGTGATTCGTATTCCGTCAAAAGGCTTCGAACCAAAGAATAATCTACATCTTTAGCTATTTCTGCAGCAAAAAAAGTTTCATTTAATCCTTCAGACAAGCAATTAAGTGCTTTTAATTTCTCGCGAATAACTTCTTTGTCAAAATCCTTTTCTAAAACAGCAACCTGAATAATCGAGTTTCCAGAATTCTGAATTGTTTTTCTATGCATAAAACGTTCTTCTGTTTCGTCATATTCAGCATAAAAAATGTCATCTGTAGCAATTAAAGGCCCAAAAAAAGGAATATTATCCAATTTAAAAAGTCCTTTCTCTAAATCTATAATTTCTGCCCACATGGTTTCAGATACTACTTCGTCTAGATAATCACTATAGTATTTAAATAATATTTTTTTATGTGTTTCCTGTTCCATTATTCAATTTCGCTAATTACAGCTTTTAAAGGTGATATTACGATTCTGTAGCCATCTGGATCCTGAATCATTTTTCCATTTTCATTCCAAAACGGATTCAGTGATGGTATTACTGCAATATTCTGTTGAGTTAATTTATTTACTAATTTATCATAATCTGCAATAGTTTTAGGGTATAAAACCATTACGTCATCTTCATCAAAAGTATGTTTGGCCGAGACTTCAGATTCAGTAAACTCTAAATGCCAGTCTAAGCCCGGTTTTCCTATAAAGACGCCATCATAATTATTATGATTTTCAAATCCGCCCAATCGTTCAAACCCGAGTACATCTACATAAAAATTTTCTATTTTTTCTAAATCATTTGTATGTCGTGCAACTCGTAAAAACATAATTTTTATGATTTTATTTGATTAATATGATGTTATAAATACTCTACATAATCGATGATTAGAAACTTTAAATTAGTTTCCTGCTAATTTATTTAATGTATAAGCAATCAATTCATCTACAGCTTTGTACGGATCTTCACTAAAAGTTCCGCTAGCACGATTTGCAATAATAGCGTTAAGCGATAATGCGTTGTGGCCTAATAGAGCAGAAAGTCCGTAGATTGCTGCTGTTTCCATTTCTAAATTAGTGATTTTAGTTTCATTAAAACTAAAATTATCCATTTTATTATTCAATTCTTCATCTTGAATATTCAAACGCAAAACTCTTCCTTGCGGCCCGTAGAATCCACCAGCTGTTGCTGTAATACCTTTGAAAATTTTATCTGATTCGATCAATTTTTCTAATGCCTCAGAACATTGCGTTACATAAGGTTTTCCTTTTTTAGGATCCCAATTGGTGTGTTTTACAAATGCATCTTCGATTTCAGTAATTGAAACATCATCAATTAAATAGGAACGAAGCATATTGTCTAAACCTAATCCAAATTTTGACATCACAAAACTATCAACCGGAATATCTTCTTGCAATGAGCCTGATGTCCCAATTCTAATAATATTCAGAGAAATCAATTTTTCTTTTGGCTGACGCGTTTCTAAATCAATATTAACTAAAGCGTCTAATTCGTTTATTACAATATCAATATTATCAGGGCCAATTCCTGTAGAAACCACAGAAATTCTTTTTCCTTTATAAATTCCCGTTTGGGTTTTAAATTCTCTTTTTTGAGTTGAATATTCAATTGAATCGAAAAATTGGGTGATTTTTTCTACTCTGTTTTGGTCACCAACAAAAATAATGTCGTGTGCTATATGTTCTGGACGAAGATTTAAGTGGTAAACGCTTCCGTCTGGATTTAATATCAATTCTGAAGATTGTATCATTTTTCTAAGGTTCAAAGAGGCAAAGACGCTAAGGTTCTGAGGTTTAATAAATGCTGCTTAAAACTATATAAGTTTGTAAACTTTTATTTTGAAAAACTCCTATTTGAATTTCTAGCGAACTTTGCGGTTATTTTTTTTATTTTTTTTTAATCTAAAATCAGAAATCTAAAATTTCTAACCTCCAACTCGTTTGGTTTTGAATCCTTTTTCTTTTAGGATTGCCATAATTTTATCTCGGTAATCTCCTTGAATTATAATTGAATCGTCTTTAAAAGTTCCGCCGACGCTTAATTTCGTTTTGATTTCTTTTGCTAAGATTTTAAAATCTTCATCTGAGCCTTCGTAACCTTCAATTATAGTAGTTGGTTTTCCTTTTCTTTTTTCAAATTTACAAATCATAGGTTCTTTCTGAACGTAAAGAACATGTTCTTGTTCTTCAACTTGCTCAGGTTCATTCGATTCTTCGTGATCTGGAAATAGATTTTTTAATTGATCTTTTAAGTCCATGTTTTTTTTATTCTAAAAATAAATTCGAAGCATAAAGATATTTAAAAATTAAATTCCAAACCCCAAGAAAAACTCGGAATTTGGAATTTTAATTTTAGAATTTATCTAAGTTTATTTTTTAATCAAACCTAATTCTACTAAACGTTCGTATAAAAACTCACCTGCAGTAATATCTTCATATTTCTTAGGGTTTTCTGCATCAATACAATTTTCAAGACAATCCAAACGCATATCGCTTACTGGGTGCATGAAAAATGGAATTGAATAACGTGAAGTTCCCCACAATTCTCTTGGTGGATTTACCACTTGGTGAATCGTAGATTTTAATTTGTTGTTAGTGTGTCTAGACAACATATCACCAACATTGATTACTAATTCATCATCCTGAGCAATAGCATCAATCCATTCGCCATCATGATTTTGAACTTGTAATCCTTTACCTTGAGCTCCCATCAACAAAGTGATTAAGTTGATATCACCGTGAGCCGCCGCACGAATTGCGTTTTCTGGCTCAGAAGTAATTGGAGGGTAGTGGATTGGTCTTAAAATTGAGTTTCCTTCTTTTGCATATTCATCAAAATAAAACTCATCTAGACCTAAATGTAAAGCCAAAGCTCTTAAAACATAAACACCTGTTTTTTCTAGTTTTTGATACGCTTCTTTACCAACAACATTAAAACGTGGTAATTCGGTAACTTCAACATTGTCTGGGTATTCAGAAGCCCATCTTGAATCTTTGTCAACGTATTGACCAAAATGCCAAAATTCTTTTAAATCTCCTTCTTTTCGGCCTTTAGCATGTTCTTTTCCAAAAGAAACATACCCTCTTTGTCCGCCAATTCCAGGAATTTCATAATTATGCTTAGTTTCTATTGGCAAGGCGAAAAAGTTTCTAATTTCACCATAAAGTTCGTCTACCAACTGATCATCAAGAAAATGACCTTTTAAGGCAACGAAGCCAATGTTTTCAAATGCACTGCCGATTTCATTTACAAATTTTTGTTTACGTTTCGGGTCGTCCGAAAGGAAATCACGTAAGTCTACACTAGGAATGTTTTGCATACTTTACATTTTTTATTTTAAAGAAGAAAGGTGTCATAAGCACCTTCCGCTAACAAAGGTAGATAATATTTTTAGAAAATAATCTTAAGCACAAGCATTAAAAGCAAATTTCTGATTAAATTTTATTTGAAAATCCAATAAAACTAACGCAAATTGTTATATTTGAAACACTAAAAAAAGAAAAAATTACATGATTTTTTACCGACAAAACCTTACTGACACCGAGTTATTAGATTTATATAAAAAGATATTAAAGCCAAGATTGATCGAGGAAAAGATGCTTATCTTAATTCGACAAGGAAAAGTTTCTAAATGGTTTTCTGGAATAGGACAAGAAGCCATTGCGGTTGGTGTTACTGCAGTTTTAGACCAATCTGAATACGTGCTTCCAATGCACCGAAATCTTGGTGTTTTTACAACAAGAGAAATTCCGCTTCATCGTTTGTTCTCGCAATGGCAAGGAAAAGCTAATGGTTTTACAAAAGGTCGTGACAGAAGTTTTCACTTCGGAACTCAAGAATACAATATTATAGGAATGATTTCGCATTTAGGTCCGCAGTTAGGAATTGCTGATGGAATTGCACTTGCGAATAGACTTCAAGACAATAAAAAAATTACAGCTGTTTTTACTGGGGAAGGTGCTACAAGTGAAGGAGATTTTCATGAAGCTTTGAATATTGCCGCAGTTTGGAAACTTCCTGTAATGTTTATTATTGAAAATAATGGTTACGGACTTTCAACACCAACCAACGAACAATATGCTTGCGAAAACCTTGCTGATAAAGGAATTGGCTATGGAATTGAAAGCTGGATTATTGACGGAAATAATATTGTTGAAGTTTACAATAAATTATCTCAGCTTAAAAAAGAAATGCAGGAAGATCCTCGTCCGATTTTGTTGGAGTTTAAAACTTTCAGAATGCGTGGGCATGAAGAGGCGAGTGGTACAAAATACGTTCCTCAGGATTTAATGGATCAATGGGAATTGAGAGATCCTGTTACAAATTACAGAAAATATTTGACTGAAAATGGAATTCTAACTGCTGAACAAGACGAACAATTTCACGCTGAAATCAAAAAGGAAATTGACGAGAATTGGGCAATGGCAAATGCAGAACCTGAAATTGAACCAACTTATAGTGGGGAATTAGATGATGTTTACAAACCATTTCAATATGAGGAATATACTCATAATTCTGATTTAAAAAATGTTCGATTTATAGATGCCATCCGTAACGGTTTAGAACAATCTATGTGGCGTCATAAAAACTTAGTTATAATGGGACAAGATATCGCTGAATATGGTGGTGCCTTTAAAATTACAGATGGTTTTGTTGATGCTTTTGGAAAAGACAGAATACGAAATACGCCAATTTGCGAAAGTGCCGTGGTTTCAACTGGAATGGGATTGTCAATTAATGGATATAAGGCAATTGTAGAAATGCAATTTGCTGATTTTGTTTCAACTGGTTTTAACCCAATTGTGAATTTATTAGCAAAATCTCATTACCGCTGGGGCGAAAATGCCGATGTAGTCGTTCGTATGCCTTGCGGTGGAGGAACTCAAGCAGGACCTTTTCATTCACAGACAAACGAAGCTTGGTTTACAAAAACTCCTGGTTTAAAAGTAGTTTATCCAGCATTTCCTTATGATGCAAAAGGACTTTTAAATACTTCAATTAATGATCCAAATCCTGTTTTATTCTTCGAACATAAATTATTGTACAGAAGTATTTATCAAGATGTTCCAACTGATTATTACACTATTCCTTTAGGTAAAGCAGCATTGGTTAAAGAAGGAAAATCGGTAACGATTATTTCTTTTGGAGCACCAGTTCATTGGGCTTTGGATACTTTGGCAAAACATCCAGAAATCGATGCCGATTTAATTGATTTAAGAACTTTACAGCCTTTAGATACAGAAACTATTTTTGAATCGGTTAAGAAAACAGGAAAAGCAATAATCTACCAAGAAGATACTATGTTTGGCGGAATTGCAAGTGATATTTCGGCTTTAATTATGGAAAATTGCTTCGAATATCTTGACGCTCCAGTAAAACGTGTGGCAAGTTTAGATTCACCAATTCCGTTTACAAAAGCATTGGAAGATCAGTTTTTACCGAGAGATAGATTTGAGGAAACTTTATTAGAGTTACTAAGATACTAAGATTCTGAGACACTAAGTTTTGAAAACTTAATAAACATAAAAAAGGATGAGTTTTTACTCATCCTTTTTCTTTATTATGTTCTCTGAGGAAAAACTCAGAATCTTAGTATCTTAGAAACTTAGAATCTTTATTTAGCCTCTACTTCAAACAACTGTACTTGACTTTTCAATCTTTCGATTAATAAATTCATCATTCGTTTGTTTAAATCAGAAGAATTCTGAATGTATGTATTGTATTCTTCTACTGTAAAAAGCGCCATAACTATTCCTTTTAAAGAATTTCGAAATTTTATGTCTTTTTGAATGGAATTTTCTATTGTCTGCAGTTTTTTCTCAACTGAATAAGAATGGAAGTCAGGTTTGTTTTTGTTTACATAATTAATAAAAACAGCAATAAATAAATCGTTTTGAAGTTTTAAAATCGGCCTGATTGTTTGGTTTTGAAACAACTCATCTGTTGAAGATTGAGCACTTACGGTTCCTAAAGTTTCTCCTCTGAATTCTTTTAAAAAAGTGTCTCTATCTTCCATGTTTTTTCTTTTTAGTTTTATTTAAAGTTAACGAAATAATCCCACAGTAAAACCTATTTTTGTTTTTATAAAAATAAATTATGCGATTATTTCTGTTTTTGTGCTTATTACTAGCTTCTTGCAATTCTAAGGAAGACAAAGAAAAATACAACCACCAATTATATCGTGCTGTAAACAATAAAGACACAGCAATTTTGGATATTCATATCAATGATAAACGTTTTTACGGACGTTACGAAATTAGTCATTACGGAACCGGAAAAGATTCTGGCGATGTGCGCGGAGATTTGCGAGGTGACACGCTTCGTGGAGATTATCACTACATTTCTTTTGGAGGAGCTTGGAAAAGAGTTCCTTTAGCACTTTTAAAGAAAGATCAGAAGTTATTTTTAGGAACAGGAGTTATCGGAACTTATTTCAATCTTCCATGCTATGTTCCAGAAGTTCCAATCGATTATAAAGAGTCAGGATTTATTTTCGAACGAATAGAGAAGGAGTAAGTTTTTTGTTTCAGGTTTAAAGTTTCAAGTTGTTGAAATAGATTGTGTGTATTTTACCGCAAAGCACGCAAGGTTTTTTTGACAAACTAAACGTAGTAAAAACGCAAAGTTCGCAAAGCTTTGTCTAAAAAAACTTTGCGAACCTTGCGTTTATCTTTGCGCTCTTTGCGTTTAAGTAGAACTTGAAACTTTAAACCTGAAACAAAAAAAACTAATTCAACGTTGATGGAAGTTCGAAAATTTCAAGATCGAAATATTGCACTGAAGCCATAACATGGTCAAAAATATCAGCCATGATGTATTCGTAATTAGCCCAACGTTTATCGCTAGAAAAAACATAAATTTCCAACGGAACTCCATGCGCAGTTGACTGTAATTGACGACACATGATATGCATATTTTTGTTCAATCCCGGATGGTCATGTAAATATTGCATGATGTATTTTCTAAACAATCCTAAATTGGTCATATTTCGGCCATTTAGCGAAAGCGTTTTATCCACGCCTCTAAGGTCGTTATATCGGTCAATTTCCGCTTGACGGCTATCAATATAAGAAGTTATCAGTTGTACTTTTCGCAATTGATGCAAATCTTCATCATTTAAAAAACGAATTGTACTGCTTTTTATCAAAACATGTCTTTTTATACGTCTTCCTTCAGATTTTTGCATTCCGCGCCAGTTCTGAAACGAGTCTGAACTTAAAGCGTATGTTGGAATTGTGGTAATGGTGTTATCGAAATTTCGAACTTTTACAGTCGTTAAATTGATTTCGATAACGTCTCCATCAGCACCAAACTTGTCCATTGTAATCCAGTCACCAATACGAACCATGTCGTTTATGGCAACTTGAACACTCGAAACAAACCCAAGAATTGTATCTCTGAAAATCAAGATAATAATAGCTGAAAGTGTTCCTAAAATGGCTAGCAATTCGCCTTGTTTGATTCCGAACAAAGTCGAAATAATCATCGCAACTCCAAAAATCCAGAGTACAATCATAATAACCTGAACGAAACTGTCAATTGGCTTGTCGCTGTATTCTGGTTTTTGTTTTAAATAATCGCGTAACGAATTAAAAATGGTTCTTACGATCCATAAACCTAACAATACAATATAGATTCCGACGATTTTTCCGAACATAGATTCCCAGTATTCGTATTTATCTAAAATAACAGGAACAGCTTTGTAGATAAAGAAAAACGGAATTAAATAAGCCGTATATCTAGTGGTTTTGTTTTGAATTAAATAATCGTCAAATTTGGTTTTTGTTCGCTGAGCAAAAACGGCAGTCAAAGTGACTAAAATAAATTTGGCAACATAATATATAACGTATGCCAGCGCTATTAAAATAGCGATATTAAAGATTAGGCTGGTGTAAGACGCAAAATTGCGACTCATTCCCCAATCTCGAAAAATAGGATATAAAAAATTGAATATTTTCTCCAAGAGCTTATGCATTTTCCAAATACTTTTTCTCTACGTAAAAAGTTCCAAACGGAATAAGCGAAGCAACCAGAATAATTCCGAAAGTTTTTAAATCCCAATTCATTGATTTTTTCAATAAAAATGCTAAAATTATATATCCGATAAATAAAACACCATGTGTCATTCCTAACGGACGTAATAATGTATGATAAAGTTCAGGATTATTGTTTTTGATAATCAACATATTAGCAAACAATACTAAATAAGAGATTCCCTCTAAAATGGCAGTAACTTTGAAAATCTTAAGCATGAATATATTTTTTAGGTTTTAAGCCAGCAAAATTAAGGATTCTGGATTGATTTTAGAATTTAAAAATTCAAAATTAAACAAGTTAAATGCAGTAAAAATTGGTATTTGGAATTTAAAAATTTCGAAATTATCTTTACTGTATGAGCAAAAGAGATTTAAAAAAATATTTAGGCGAGTTAACCAAAGAGCAATTAGAAGAACAATTAATAGAATTGTATGAGAAATTTGCTCCTGTAAAGGTATATTATGACTTTGTTTTCAACCCAAAAGAAGACAAATTGCTTCAGGATGCAAAAGTCAAAATATCACACGAATATTTCCCAATTAAAAAACCAGGAGCAAAATGGCGTCCAAAAGCCAAAATGCGAAGATCGGTAGCACAAAAACTGATTAAGCATTTTATGATGCTTGGAGTAGATTCATACATTGTTGCCGATATTATGCTTTACAATATCGAAATTGCGCAAACGTTTTCTTCTCAAAATTTCATCAAACAGGAATTATTTTACAAAAGCATGTTAAATTCTTTTGAGCAAGCAGTAAATTTTATTGTCTCAAACGGCATTTTTAACGATTTTAAATTGCGAATTAACGCGATTCAAGACGAAACTTCGGAGCAAAAATGGAAAAATAAGTACGAATTTGAGGCAATTTTAGAGAAAATCGACTACTAAAACCCCTTCTCATAAAAAATCTTTATTTAAAAAAAATATTTATTTTAGGTTAAAAAAAGATGAATAACTGTTTTTTCGGTGTATTTTTGCAAAAATCCAAAAATAAACAATGTCTCAAAACACTTTAGAAATACAAAGAGAAGAGAAGAAAGAACTTTATGCATACCAAAAAGGCGATATTGACGCTATTTTTGACCGTTTAGACAATGCTCCTCCAAAACACCACTTACTGTATCAGCTTCCAACCGGAGGAGGAAAAACAGTAATATTTTCTGAAATCGTTCGCCGCTATTTATCGCATAATGATAAAAAAGTGGTTGTTTTAACGCACCGTATCGAACTTTGTAAACAAACTTCAAAAATGTTAACTGGTTTTGGTGTAACAAACAAAATAATCAATAGTAAAGTAAAAGAATTGCCAGATCAGAATGATTTTTCTTGTTTCGTGGCGATGGTTGAAACTTTAAAAAACCGTATTAATGATGAAAAACTTCATCTGGATAATATCGGTTTGGTTATTATTGATGAGGCGCATTACAATTCATTTAGAAAGTTATTAAACTCATTCAAAAATGCTTTTATTCTTGGAGTAACAGCAACTCCTTTGAGTTCAAACATAAAATTACCAATGCACCAAAGTTACAACGAACTTATCGTTGGTGACACAATTGGCTCATTGATTGAAAAAGGTTTCTTGGCAAAAGCTACAACTTATAGCTACGATGTTGGTTTGACTTCGTTAAAAGTGGGTATCAATGGAGATTATACAGTAAAATCTTCAGATGATTTATATACAAATACTTTGATGCAGGAAAAACTGCTTCATGCGTATACAGAACGTTCTTTAGGAAAGAAAACGTTGATTTTCAACAACGGTATCCATACTTCATTATATGTATATGAAACGTTTAGAGAAGCTGGTTACGACATTAGACACTTAGATAACACAAGTAGCTCTGAAGAACGTAAAGACATTCTACAATGGTTTAAAAAGACTCCAGATGCAATTTTGACTTCTGTCGGAATCTTGACAACTGGTTTTGATGAACCAACTGTAGAAACAATTATTTTGAACAGAGCAACAAAATCATTGACTTTATATTTCCAGATGATTGGTCGTGGTTCTCGTAAATTACCTGGAAAAGATGAATTTACAGTTATCGATTTAGGTAATAATGCCGCTCGTTTTGGTTTATGGAGCGATCCTGTAAACTGGCAGCACATCTTTAAGTCTCCTGAGTTTTACTTAGAAAACTTACGTGATGACCACGAAATTGAATTGTTCTTTAAATACAGCATGCCACCAGAATTGCGTGCAAAATTCAGCAAAACTGCCGATGTTAGTTTTGATGTTGATGAAGAACATAAATTAATCATTAAGCAAAATCTTCGATCTAAAGTCGTTTTAGACAAATCTTTAGAACAGCATGCTGGAATGTGTGTAGACAATACGGAAACACTTCAAGAAGCTAAAATGCTTGCTAAAGAATTAGAAGATGATATCGAAGACCGAATTAAACGTTATTCTAAATGCCTAAGCCAATGCAGTAAAAACTACCGCGAATGGCTGGTTGATGATTACAAACAGAGATTAACTTTATTAATCGGTAAAAAGTATCGTGAGAAAATCATGAACGAACCAGATTGATAAAATTTTATGCTGTTTCAGGTTTCATGTTTCAAGATATTGGAATCTAAAACATTATTTATAATACAAAAGGAGAAATCGCATTTCAAAAGAAATGTAATTTCTCCTTTCAACTTATTAAGTTTCTATGTAACTTGAAACATGAAACGTGACCCGAGGCAGAATGCCGAACGGGCGAAGCAAACAAAAAAAATCTAAAATACACATGTCTAAACCATTCTCAACATTAGGACTTTCTGCTCCAATTTTAAAGGCTTTAAGCGAATTAAATATTGTTGAACCAACAGAAATTCAGCAAAAAACGATTCCATTATTTTTGAGCGAAACTCATGATATTGTTGGTTTAGCTAAAACGGGAACAGGAAAAACAGCCGCTTTCGGGTTGCCTTTATTACAATTAGTAAATTCAGAATCTACTGAAGTTCAAGCTGTAATCTTAGTTCCAACGAGAGAATTAGGTCAGCAAATTTTTAGAAATTTAGAAGGTTTTTCAAAATATATTCCAAATATATCTATTGCTTCAATTTGCGGAGGAACTCCAATAAAACCTCAAATTGAGAGATTAAAAGAAGGCGCTCAAATTGTTGTAGCAACTCCAGGACGTTTAATTGATTTAATTCAACGTAAAGCAATTAATATCACAAAAGCTGAATATTTGGTTTTAGACGAAGCCGACGAAATGGTTTCGATTCTTAAAGAAAGTTTGGATGAAATTATTGCTGAATTACCTAAAAAGCATAGAACTTTATTATTTTCAGCAACACTTCCTGGAACAATTAAACAGTTGATTCAGAATTATTTGAACAAAAATGTAGTTCAAATAAGCGCTAGCATGGAAACTGTTGGAAACGAAGGAATTGACCACGAATATATTGTAGTTGATCCGATTGAAAAATTAGAAGTTTTGATGCATTTTTTGAATTCTAGAGATGGTGAAAGAGGAATTATTTTCTGTAAAACTAAAGCTGCAGTAAATAAATTGGCTAAAAATCTAGCTATCAATAAATTTTCTTCTGGAGCGCTTCATGGAAGTTTGACGCAAGGAATTCGTGATAGAATTATGGAGCAATTTCGCGAAGGCCATATCAATATTTTAGTTGCAACAGATTTGGCAGCAAGGGGAATTGACGTAAAAGAAATTTCGTATGTAATTAACTATCACCTTCCTGACACTTACGAAAATTATGTTCATAGAAGCGGAAGAACTGCAAGGGCAGGAGCAAAAGGACTTTCATTAACTGTTTTACAACAAGAAGAAGTTTTTGAAATTGCTGATTTTGAAAGAGAATTAGGAATTAAATTTTCTGAGTTCAAAAAACCATCAGCAGCAAGTCTTGAAGAAAATAATATGCTTTTGTGGGCAAAACAAATCTTCAAAACAAAACCAAATCATGAACTTTCTCAAGATCAAAAAACGAGGGTAAAAACTATTTTTCATCATTTAACAAAAGATGAACTAATCGAAAAATTAATGGCAAATTATATTTTGCAAAACAAAATCGATATAGTTGAAAAACCTGTTAAAAAATTCAAAAACAAATAAGCATGACAATTGTCATTGCATATTAAAGTTGTATATTTATAAGGAATTATTTTATAATCCTACTTAATACAACTTATATGAAAATAGTCATTATTGGAGGTGGATTTGCAGGTCTTAATTTAGCAAAAGAGCTTGTAAATCAGCCTCAAATACAAGTAACACTTGTAGACAAGAATAATTATAACTTTTTCCCTCCACTTATATATCAAGTTGCCACTGCGTTTTTAGAGCCATCGAGCATTAGTTATCCCTTTAGAAAATTCTTTGCTGGCAAAAAAAACTTACAATTTCGTTTAGGCGAGTTATTATCTGTTTCTCCAGCCGAAAAGAAAATCACTTTAAGCAACGGAGAATTGGATTACGATCATCTAGTTTTTGCGACTGGAGCTGAAACTAGTTATTTCGGCATGGAAAACGTAATGAAAAATGCGATCCCGATGAAAACCTTAAATGATGCCATCGTAATGCGTAATACATTGCTTAAAAACCTTGAAAAAGCAGCCATTTGTAAAGACATGCGTAAAAGACGTAAATTACTTACAATTGTTGTAGCAGGAGGGGGGCCGACAGGAGTAGAGGTTTCTGGAATGTTTGCTGAAATGCGAAAAAGCATTCTTTTAAAAGAATATCCTGAATTAGACACATCTGCAAGTAATGTATATTTAGTTGACGGAGGCGATGCTTTGTTGGCTCCAATGAGTAAAGATTCTCAAAAAGATACACTTGAAGCCCTAACCAAATTAGGGGTTGTTGTTAAATTAAATACCAAAGTTGTTGATTACGTTGATGACACAGTAGTATTTGAAAACGGAGAAACGATACAAACTAAAAACTTAATTTGGGCTGCCGGAGTTTCTGCTAAAATCTTTGAAGGAATTCCAACAGAGAGTTATGGCCGAGGAAGACGTATGGCAACAGATGCTTACAATAAGGTAAACGCTGTTGACAACATTTATGCTATTGGAGATACTGCTATAGCATCTGGTGACGCAAAATTCCCGAATGGACATCCGCAAGTTGCGCAGGTTGCAATCCAACAGGGATTGAATCTAGCTAAAAACTTTAAAGCAATGGTAGAGAACAAACCTCTTAAACCTTTTGCTTATAATGATAAAGGTTCGATGGCAATCATAGGAAGAGCCAAAGCCGTTGTTGATTTGCCAAGTCCGAAATGGCACTTTAAAGGCTTCTTTGCATGGATTATCTGGCTGTTTATTCACTTAATTTCATTAATCACATATAGAAATAGATTAAATACATTCTGGAACTGGATGGTAGCTTATTTTGCTAAAGATCAATCTCTTAGAATGATTATTAGACCTGACAAAAAGAATCAGAACTAGGGTTTCAGATTCCAATTTTTTAAAATTCCAATAAAAAAGCCAAAATCATTTGATTTTGGCTTTTCCTATTTCTTAATCCATTGGGATTTGAAATTTAAATACTTAGTGGCCAATTATAACATCGTCACTATCTGATAATTCTACTTTATTTTTGATAAATTTCTTTCCGATATTTAAAACTATAAAGGCAATAATTGTAGTAACGGTCATAATGAAAACCATTGGCGCAACAGAATCTTTTACAAAAATTCCAACTGCAAAGGATGCTAAAGATCCAAGACCTAATTGTATAGCGCCCATTAAGGCGGAAGCGCTTCCTGCATTTTTAGCAAATGGTGCCATTGTAAGTCCCGCTGTATTTGGATTTGAAATTCCTAAACAACCTAAAAAGATGAAAAGAATTGCAATGGTTTCGTACAATCCTAAAAGATTATTCAGAGAAAGTACAAGAAAAACAATACTAACAATAGATTGCAAAATTAATGCTGCAAAAATCATCTGTTCGCTCGAAAATCTCTTCAATAAAACAGAATTTAACTGACTTGAGCCAATAAAACTTACAGACATAAAAGCAAAAATCCAACCATACGTTTTCGCATCAACATGGTAAATATCCATAAAAACAATAGGCGAGGCCGCTACATAAGTAAATAATCCCGAAAACGCGATTGCTCCAGTAAATGCATAAGTATAAAATTGCGGTTCTTTAAGAACTTTTAAAAAGTTCGAAATAATAGGTTTTGGTTTTAATGATATTGAAGTATCTGGTTTGTAACTATTTGGAAGACCAATTTGAGAAGCCAATAAAATAGCAATTCCCATACACATTAAAATAAAAAATACAGTATGCCAGCCATAATCTTCTGTAACATAACCTCCAATTGTAGGCGCCAGCATCGGCGAAAGCCCAAGTACAAGCATTAAAAGCGAAAATACTTTAGGAATATCTTTTACAGGAAACAAATCACGAACCATCGCTACAGATGCAACTGTTGCGGCACAGCTACCGACAGCTTGAATAAAACGTAAGAGAATAAACTGATCAATATCAGTGACATAAACACATCCTAGAGAAGCTAGAATGTAAACCATCAACCCAATAAATAAAGGTTTTTTACGTCCGAAACGATCTAATAAAGGTCCGTAAAGCAATTGTCCTGCTGAAATTCCGATAAAATAGCTGGATAAACTCATCGAAACTTTAGCGACGCTAGTATTTAAATCTTTTGCAATTCCCGAGAAACCAGGTAAGTACATATCAATAGAAAAAGGACCAAGAGCGGTCAAAGATCCTAAAATCAGGATCAGCTGAACATATTTTTTTGTTGTCATTATCTTAAAAAACGGCTTATAATTTTTTGCAAAGGTAAAGATTTCATATCTTGTTGTATAACTTGAAGAAGTTTATAACAATAAATTAAAGTAATTGCCAACATTATTTAGCGTAACTATTTATTAATCTTTAAATTAGAAAAAATTATGAAAAAGTACCTTTTATTATTAGCAGTTTTATGCTCATCGATTTCGTTTGCACAAACCATTACATCTAAACAAGAAGAAGCCAGTGTTGCACAATACGAACTTCTCAAAAAAATTAACCAGTATTATCCAGATATTACATTAAGTAAGTCTGTCACCAATTTTTATGTCGATGGAAACATCATTGACTCGCAGCAAGATTTTGATTTAAGAGGCACAAAATTTTCAAGCTACAAACTAGGAATTGAGCCGGGAAATAAAAAACTAAAATTTGATTACGTATCTACCGAAGCTGGTCACGTATACGGCGACGTTACGATTTTTAACGGAAATGCTTTAAGAACGACTTTTAATGAAAAAACAAATCAAGTTGACGTGTCATTAAACGGAAAATCAGTTTATTTGAAGAAATTATAAATTTTAAGAAAACTTTAGAAAAAGCATCGCAAATATGTGATGCTTTTTTGATTTATATTTGATTCAGATTTTTAATAAAACAAACTACAATGAAAAAATTTCTTTTCCTGGCATTTATAATTTCCCTACAATCATTTGCACAGCAAAATAAATTCTCAGGAACTTGGGGAAATCAAAAATGCAAAGATTGCAAGAAAGAATATATTTTTATGATTACTATTGCTCAATCTAATTATAAGATTTTTGGAACCGCTGAAGTTACAAGCGAACACAAAGAATTGAATTCTGGAATTCTAGAAGTTTCTGGACATGTGTATCCGCATGGTGATAAAGCTCAAATAAAATTTAAAGATAAAAACGGAATTACATCAAGCGCAGTTTTATTTGTGGAAGATGCCGTAATACAATTTACCAAAAATGGTGGAGGCGATATTGTACCAAAAGACATGATTTTGAATAAATTATACGAATAAGCTCCTTCTCGGAGTTATTTCTATTTGAACTATAATTTATATTATGTAAAATAGAATATTTTAGAATCCCGCCTACAGATCTTATATGAAGCTTTTAGTTTAGAATATATTAATGTTACAAAACCTGACTTCTATACTTTCGCATTGCATTGTATTGTATTATATTTTCTTTAAATAATTTTAAAAGCGTAAATCTCTGCCTCGCATAATTGCGCTGTATGATTTTAATTAGAAAAAATTCTAGAATATCTAAAATTTGGAATTGATCATAAATGCGCTGTATGATTTTTATTTTGGAAAATTTTCAAATATTAAAAAATCAGATCATCTCATAATTCATTGCTCATCCATTAGAAAGCATTTTTTCTTCAAATTTGAATCGCCCATAAATGCGCTGTATGAATTTTGTTTTAAAAAATTTTGAAATATTGAAAATTTGACCAACTTGGTATTTGGTTAGTTTATTTTAAATGATCCATAAATGCGCTGTACAGATTTCAATTTATTTATTTTCTAAATATTAAAAAATTTAGCTGGCGTAATTATTGGTCAGTATATTTTGCGATAAATGAAAAATTATTTTTTCTAATTTAGAATATTCAAATTTTGAAAACATAAAAAGTTTTGCAAGTCTTATTGTCATTATCTTTTAACATTATTTTAAAATAGTTAGTTTCTATGAAGATACTTTCATTGTAAGAGTTTATTTTACTATTTTTACATTCGATACTTTAAAAATAAATTATCACATATATGAATACAGTTGCTGAACATATTGCAGATTTTTTAAAAGAATACAAACCGTTTGATAATTTAACTTTCCAGGAATTATCAGACATTGCTACGAATATTCGTGTCATTAATTTAGAAAAGCATGCGGTATTATTTCAAAATAACGATCCGCTTCATGAAAACTTTTATGTTGTAGCTTCTGGTGTCATTAATCTTACGACTATCGCAGATGCTGAGGAAACGATTATAAATAAGTGTCATGAAGGCGATATTTTTGGTTTACGCCCGTTTTTTGCAAAAAATAACTACATGATGACGGCTAAAGCTCGTGAGGAAAGTATTGTATATGCTATTCCGATCGCTGTTTTTAGACCTTTTGTTGCAAATAATTCTGATGTATTAAACTTTTTGCTGGAGAGTTTTGCTGTAAATTCACGCCATACTAAAGACAGTATGAATTCTAATGGTAAGTTAGTTTCAGATACTGATTATTTGGATCAGCAGACCGAAATGCAATATATTCAGTCACTTAACTATAATAATTCACCTTTAACAACACAGGCAGAATCTATAATTAAGGATGTTGCAATCTTAATGACAGATTCGATGTTAGATAATATCATAATCTGTGGAGAGAAAAACCATCCAATTGGTATTGTCACTAATGCTGATTTATCGTCAAAAATTGCAACAGGACGCTATCCTATTACTGAAACTATAGATAAGATTATGTCTTCGCCAGTTGTAACAGTTTTAGAAAATGTGTCTTTGGCAGAAGCGCAATTATTGATGTTGAAGCACAATGTAACGCACTTATGCGTTACTAAAGATGGCACAAGTAAATCTGTAGTTAAGGGAATTATTTCTGAACACGATCTTATTGTGGCTCAAGCTAGTAACCCTGGTGTGTTAATTAAAGAGATCAAGCGTTCTCAGCTTCCTAAAGATTTAAAACAAATACGTGATCGTCTATCAGATTTGATTCAGAATTCGATTCAAAAAAATATTCCAATCTCACATGTTAGCAACATTGCAAGTGAGATTAACTTAGCGATCATCAAGAGAGCAGTCGAATTATCAATTTTAGATTTAGGCTCCCCTCCTGCACGTTTCGCATGGTTAAGTATTGGTAGTCAAGGGCGTAAGGAGCAATTATTACTTACAGACCAAGATAGCATTTTAATCTTTGAAGATGTAACGCCTGAAAAATACAGAGAAGTAAAAGATTATTTCTTGAGATTAGCAAAACGCACGACTTCTATATTAGAAAAAGTAGGCTACGATTATTGTCCAAACGGACATATGGGAAGCAATATGCTTTGGTGTAAGTCATTGAGCGACTGGACAAAACAATACAACAGCTGGATGAATACTCCTGGTGAAAACAGTAATGATTTGAGCAGTATTTTCTTTGATTATGAAATTGTTTTTGGAGAAGCAAAAATTGAAGAAGCAATTGAAAATGTGATTTTTAAGAATGCCGTTAACAATACTTTATTCTTTGACTTTTTAGGAAATGATGCTTTGAAGAGAAATTCTCCTTTAAGCTTTTTCAAGAAATTCATTGTTGAAGAAGACGGTCCGCACAAAGAAAAATTTGACATTAAAACAAGAGCTTTAATGCCTTTAATTGATGGAGCACGTTTATTAATATTAAATGCCAACATTAAAGGAATTCAAAATACTTATCTAAGATTCAAACAATTAGCAATCACAGATTCTAAAAATGCTGAAATTTATTTAAGCTGCGCCGAGGCTTTCTTGACGCTTTCTAAATTTAGAACTGTTGAAGGATTAAAAAATGATGACTCTGGCCAATATATTAATTTAAGAGAAATGTCAAAAACTGACAAAGAGAAATTAAAAAATGCGCTGTCCCCAATGAAAGACCTGGAGGAACTGATTAAGAGTAAATTTCAATTGACACAATTCTCATAGAATATGCTAGACTGGCTTAAAAACATTAATAAGGACTATCCAGATTTCTGGAAAGACTATTTAACGAAATTCGAAACCAAACCTAATAAGTTTGTTGTTTTATCAGCTGAAACTTCTGGGCTCAATCCGGATAAGGATGTTATTTTATCTCTTGGCGCCTTTTCAGTTATTGACGACAGCATTGTTATTAAGGAAAATTTCGAAACAGTTTTGTTGCAATACAAATATCTTCAGGATAATGGACTTTCGAATGAATTTATCATTGAAAGTAAAATGATAAAAATGCCTGAGCCTGATGCACTTGAAGCTTTTGTAAATTTTATTGGTAATTCTATTTTAGTTGGGCATCACATCAATTTTGATATTGAAATGCTAAATGCTGCTCTGGAACGTTTAGATTGTGGCCGATTAAAAAATGAAGCTCTTGATGTTGATGTAATGTACAGAAAACTTACAGATGTAAACGATAAACAATTTTCGCTTGACGATTTATGCGAAATTTATAAAATTCCAAAAAGCGATAGAAATTCTTCTTCTGAAGATGCATACAAAATCGGACTTTTATTCTTGAAACTAAAATCTAGATTAGGAATTAAATAGAGTTTTTTTGTTTCAGGTTTCAGGTTTCAGGTTTCAAGTTTCAAGTTTCAAGTTGTTTGACTTAACCGCAAAGAACGCAAAGGTTTACGCAAAGTTCGCAAAGTTTTTTCATAAAGCTTTGCGAACTTTGCGCTTATAAAAACTTGTATTCTTTGCATTAAAAATTTTCACAAGCGACATTAACCTGAAACCTGAAACAAAATTTTCAAACCTGAAACATAAAAAAGCCTCTTAATTTTAAGAGGCTTTTTTCGTTATTAAAATTTTCAATTAAGAAATTCTTTCTTTCATAATTTCTTCAACCACTTCTGGGTTTAACAAAGTTGAAGTATCTCCAAAGTTAGAGAAATCTCCTTCAGCAATTTTACGTAAAATTCTACGCATAATTTTTCCTGAACGTGTTTTTGGTAAACCAGAAACGAATTGGATTTTATCTAATTTAGCGATTGGCCCAATGTGATCTGCAATATATTGGTTGATCTCTTTAGTCAAGTTTTCTTTATTTCTAACTTCTCCAGTTTCTTTAAGAATAACAAAACCGTAAAGTGCATTTCCTTTAATGTCATGTGGGAATCCAACAATAGCAGATTCTGCAACAGCTGGGTGTTCGTTGATAGCATCTTCAATTGGTGCAGTTCCTAAATTGTGTCCAGAAACAATTACAACGTCATCTACTCTACCAGTAATTCTATAGTAACCAACTTCATCTCTTAAAGCTCCGTCTCCTGTAAAATATTTTCCAGGAAATGCAGAGAAATAAGTTTCTTTGTAACGATCGTGATTATTCCAGATTGTTCTAGCGATACCAGGCCAAGGGAATTTAATACATAAACTTCCAACTACCTGATTTCCTTCAATTTCATTACGCTTTTCATCCATTAAAACTGGCTGAATTCCTGGTAAAGGCAATGTCGCATAAGTTGGTTTTGTTGGTGTTACAAAAGCAATTGGAGAAATCATAATTCCACCAGTTTCTGTCTGCCACCAAGTATCAACAACCGGACATCTTTTATCTCCAACGTGGTCGTTGAACCAGTGCCAAGCTTCCTCGTTGATTGGCTCTCCAACAGATCCAATAACTTTAAGAGATTTTAGAGGATATTTTTGAATATAATCTAAACTTTCTTTTGCTAACGAACGAATTGCAGTTGGCGCAGTATAGAATTGTGTAATTTTATGTTTTTCGATAATATCCCAAAAACGGCTAAAATCTGGATAAGAAGGAACTCCTTCAAAAATCACAGTTGTTCCACCGTTCAACAATGGTCCGTATAATATATACGAGTGACCTGTGATCCATCCAATATCTGCAGTACACCAGAAAATATCATTGTCTTCATAATTGAAAACATTTTTAAAAGTATATGCTGTATAAACCATGTAACCAGCAGTGGTATGAACCATTCCTTTTGGTTTTCCTGTTGATCCTGAAGTATATAAGATAAACAAAGGATCTTCTGCATCCATAATTTCAGCAACACTGTTATCTAGAGCTGCATCTAATAATGGCTGTAACCAAATATCACGGCCTTCTTTCATTTTTACATCAGTATTAGTTCTTTTTGCAACTAAAACTTTTGTAACAGAAGGACAAGTTTCTAGAGCTTCATCAACAATTCCTTTTAAGTCAATTGTTTTGTTTCCTCTATAACCTCCGTCAGAAGTAATAACCATTTTACACTCGCAATCGTTAATTCTTGCAGTAACTGCAGAAGCAGAAAACCCAGCAAAAACAACAGAGTGAATTGCTCCAATTCTAGCACAAGCCAAAACAGAAACAGCCAATTCTGGAATCATTGGTAAATAAATGCAAACTCTGTCTCCTTTACGAACACCTTGCTCGCGAAGAACGTTTGCCATTTTTGAAACTCTTTCGTATAATTCGTTATACGTTATATGTATAGCTTCTTCAGAAGGATCATTTGGCTCAAAAATAATTGCCGTTTTATCTCCTCTTTTGCTTAAATGTCTATCAATGCAATTTTTGGTAATGTTAACTTTAGCTTCTGTAAACCATTTTACTTCAGCTTCAGCCATATTAAAATCAACAACCTTTTCCCATTGTTGGTACCATGTGAAATTTTCCTCAGCTATTTTTCCCCAAAATTTTCTTGGCTCTCTTATTGACTTATTGTAATGCTTGAAATATTGTTCTAAATTTTCAATTTTGTAATAGCTCATCGTTTGTTGAATTTTTTTATAAATGTATTAAATCTGAACGTATCCGTGAAATAATTTAATCTATAAATTTTATCAAAAAAAAACATTTATTTAATAAAATATGATAATTATTTGCGTTTGTTTTAAGTTTTTGTTTTTTAAAGCAATTTAGAAAGGGCAAAAAAGGCATAATAAATAGATATTATGCCTTTTTTAATTTAACAAATTTCAATAACAATTAATTTTTGCGAACCGCACTGCGAGACTTTTGTCTATTTTGAAAATAGCAGCATCTTTATTAATTAAAACAGAAATTTCAACAAGTATATTTTTATAAAATATACCCCATTTTCGGGACCCGCTTCACTTAACTATCTCACTGAAGTTAAGTGAATGCAATATGCATCTATATCTATTATCTTAATAAGTGCTTACTAATTCAAAATATTGCAAATCATTGATACAGTGCAAATCCCGCAAAATCGAATTCTGCGGGAATTCCCATTTTTTTTAAATTATCCAATTTTTTTCATTGCAGTCATAGACTCTCTCAACCAAGCTCCTACTTCTTCGATAGGATGCTGACGAATTTCTTTGTTTACAGCAATTAATACTGCATTATCTACTCCGTTTGAAGTTGAAAATGGTTTTCCGATAATGTTAGTTTCAACTTTTTTCATGAATTCAGTCAATAATGGCTTACATGCATGGTCAAATAAATAACATCCGTACTCAGCAGTATCAGAAATTACACGGTTCATTTCGAATAATTTCTTTCTTGCAATTGTGTTTGCAATTAATGGCAATTCGTGTAATGACTCGTAGTAAGCTGACTCTTCGATAATTCCAGCTTCAGTCATTGTTTCAAAAGCTAATTCAACACCAGCTTTTACCATTGCAATCATTAATACTCCGTTATCAAAGTATTCTTGCTCAGAAATTGGAGCTTCTTGTGGAGCTGTTTTTTCGAAGTTAGTTTCTCCTGTTGCAGCTCTCCATTTCAATAAGTTAACATCATCATTAGCCCAGTCAGTCATCATAGTTCTAGAGAATTCTCCAGAAATAATATCGTCTTGATGTTTTTGGAACAATGGACGCATGATATCTTTCAATTCTTCAGCTAATTCGTAAGCTTCAATTTTTGAAGGATTATTTAAACGATCCATCATATTTGTAATACCACCGTGTTTTAAAGCCTCAGTGATAGTTTCCCATCCGTATTGGATTAATTTAGAAGCGTAAGCAGCATCGATTCCTTTTTCAACCATTTTATCAAAACATAAAATAGATCCAGTTTGCAATAAACCACAAAGAATAGTTTGCTCACCCATTAAATCTGATTTTACTTCAGCTACGAAAGATGATCTTAAAACTCCAGCTCTGTGACCTCCAGTTGCTACAGCGTAAGCTTTTGCTTGATCTAAACCAAATCCGTTTGGATCATTTTCTGGGTGAACAGCGATAAGAGTTGGAACTCCAAATCCTCTTTTGTATTCTTCACGTACCTCAGAACCAGGACATTTAGGAGCACACATAATTACAGTGATGTCTTTACGAATTTGCATTCCTTCTTCAACAATGTTAAATCCGTGAGAGTAAGACAAAGTAGAACCTTGTTTCATTAATGGCATAATAGCAGTTACCACAGCTGTGTGTTGTTTGTCTGGTGTAAGGTTACAAACTAAATCTGCAGTTGGAATCAATTCTTCGTAAGTTCCTACAGTAAAACCATTTTCAGTTGCATTTTTATAAGAAGCTCTTTTTTCTGCAATTGCATCTGCACGCAATGCATAAGAAATGTCTAAACCAGAATCTCTCATGTTTAAACCTTGATTCAAACCTTGTGCTCCACAACCAACAATTACAACTTTTTTTCCAGCTAATGCTGCAATTCCGTCTGCAAATTCTGATTGCTCCATAAATTCGCAAACTCCTAATTGTTCTAATTGTAATCTAAGTGGTAATGTATTGAAATAATTTGCCATTTTTGTTTTAATATTTAATGAAATGAAATTTAATAATTGATATATATAACTAAGATTGTATTATTTAAAAGTTTCTAGCAAAGCTGAAATTTCCATTTTTTGTTTCGAAACCGAAATTCTTCCCGAACGTACAAACTGCATAATTCCGTATGGCTTGAACTTTTGGTATAATTCTTCAATTTCAGAACGTCTTCCTGATTTTGAAATCACGAAGAAATCACGAGAAACCGTTACAATTGTAGACTGGCTTTCTTTGATGATATTCTGAATTTGTTTCTCGTCGAATAACAAACTTGAAGCGATTTTAAACAAAGCATTTTCTAAGAAAATTGTTTCTTCATCTGTATGATAAAATGCTTTTATAACTTCAATTTGTTTTTCAATTTGCCCAACAATATTCTGAACCCATTTCTCTGTCGTATTTACTACGATGATAAATCTTGAAACATTCTCTATTTCTGATTCTGAAACATTTAGACTTAATATATTAATGTGACGCTTTAAGAATATTCCAGATATTCTATTTAATAAACCCACGTTATTTTCTGAGTATACCGATATGGTAAATGTTTTATCTTCCATGTTGTTTTTTAGTTTGTTTTGTTTCAAGTTTCAGGTTTCACGTTCTCAACAGAACTTGAAACTTGGAACTTGAAACATGAAACTTTTCTTAACTTAATCTAATTTCTGATACACAAGCTCCTGTTGGAATCATTGGGAAAACGTTGTTTTCTTTTTCGACTACAACTTCTAAGAAATAAGAATCTTTTGAAGCCAGCATTTCTGCGACGGCAGCATCTAAATCCTCACGTTGTGTAACTTTTTTAGATTTGATATAATATCCTTCTGCAATTGCAATGAAATTTGGATTAATCATTTTTGTAGAAGCATATCTATTATCAAAGAATAATTCTTGCCATTGGCGAACCATTCCTAAGAATTCGTTGTTTAAAACCACAATTTTTACTGGAACTTCTGTTTGGAAAATTGTTCCAAGCTCCTGAATAGTCATCTGGAAACCTCCATCACCAATAATCGCCACTACTTCGCGCTCTGGTTTTCCCATTTTTGCTCCAATTGCAGCAGGCAATGCGAATCCCATTGTTCCTAAACCTCCAGAAGTAATGTTACTTTTTGTTGAATTGAATTTAGCGTAACGGCAAGCAAACATTTGGTGCTGACCAACATCTGAAACGATAATTGCATCACCTTTTGAATGTTTGTTGATCATTTCAATAGTTTCTCCCATTGAAATTCCTTTTCCGTTCGTTGGATTTAATTCTTCTTTTATAACAGAATCAAATTCTACTTTGCTTAACTCTTTAAATTCATTAAGCCAAGAATCGTGAGATTTCACATCCAATAATGGTAATAAAGCAGCTAAAGATTCTTTTACATCTCCTAAAACAGCTACTTCAGTTTTTACGTTTTTGTCAACTTCTGCTGGATCAATTTCGAAGTGAACCACTTTTGCTTGTTTAGCATAAGTTTTCAAATTACCTGTAACACGGTCGTCAAAACGCATTCCGAAAGCAATTAAAACATCACATTCGTTTGTCAATAAATTTGGCGCGTAATTTCCGTGCATTCCTAGCATTCCAACATTCAAAGGATGATCTGTTGGTAAAGCTGATAATCCTAAAATTGTCCAAGCAGCTGGAATTCCAGATTTTTCAATTACTGCTTTGAATTCTGCTTCAGCTTGACCCAAAATAATTCCTTGTCCAAAAACAATAAATGGTTTTTTTGCACTATTAATTAAAGCTGCAGCTTCAGCAACTTTATCTAAATTCAATTTTGGAATCGGAACATAACTTCTAATTCCTGTGCATTTTTCATAACTAAATTCGAACTCATCAAATTGAGCATTTTTAGTAATATCAACCAATACAGGCCCTGGACGACCAGAACGCGCAATGTAAAATGCTTTTGCAATAATTTCAGGAATTTGAGAAGCTTCAGTTACCTGAAAATTCCATTTTGTAACTGGAGTTGAGATTCCGATAATATCAGTTTCCTGAAATGCATCAGATCCTAATAAATGTCTTCCCACCTGCCCTGTAATACAAACCAAAGGCGTTGAATCGATTTGAGCATCTGCGATACCAGTAACTAAATTTGTAGCTCCTGGACCAGAAGTAGCAATTGCCACCCCTACTTTTCCTGTAGCTCTCGCATAACCTTGAGCTGCATGTGTTGCACCTTGTTCGTGACGTACTAAAACATGGTGTAATTGATCTTGAAATTTATATAATTCGTCGTAAACAGGCATTATAGCTCCACCTGGATAACCATAAATTAAATCTACTCCTTCTGCTAATAAACATCTTATAACGGCTTCTGCCCCTGATATTTTCATAGTATATTGTTTTTCAAAAGTCAAACTTCAATTTAATTTTTATTGCTATTGAAGTTTGCTTTTTGATTTTGTTATTTTTTAAATTAATTGTCGGTTACACATCCTGTTGATGCACTAGAAACCGATTTAGCGTATTTAAGTAAAACCCCTCTGTCAACTTTTAATTTTGGCTGAATCCAAGCCGCTTTTCTAGCTGCAAATTCTTCGTCAGATATCTTCAGGTCGATTGTATTTTTCACAGCATCGATAGCAATTAAATCACCATCTTTTACTAATGCAATACCACCACCATCATATGCTTCTGGTGTAACGTGACCTACCACGAAACCGTGCGAACCGCCCGAGAATCTACCGTCTGTAATTAGTGCACAGGTGCTACCTAATCCAGCTCCGATAATGGCAGATGTAGGTTTTAGCATTTCAGGCATTCCCGGACCACCTTTTGGTCCACAACCTCTAATGACGACTACATTACCTGGTTTAATTTTTCCGGCTTGAAGACCTGGAATTACTTCAAATTCACCTTCAAATACAACAGCTGGCCCTTCGAAATATTCTCCTTCTTTACCGCTGATTTTTGCTACAGCACCTTCAGAAGCAAGATTTCCGTATAAAACTTGGATATTTCCTGTTGGTTTTAATGCTTTTTGAATTTCATGAATTACTTCTTGTCCGTCTTGTAAATCTGGAGTTGAAGCTAAGTTTTCTGCAACTGTTTTTCCTGTTACTGTCAAACAATCTCCGTGAATAAGTCCTACTTTTAGCAAGTATTTCATAACTGCTGGAATACCTCCTACTTCATGAATATCTTCCATCATGTACTTACCGCTTGGTTTCATGTCAGCCAAAACTGGTGTTCTATCGTTAATAGCTTGGAAATCATCTAAAGTGATTGTAATTCCAACTGAGTGCGCCATTGCAATTAAGTGCATTACCGCATTTGTAGAACCTCCTAAAACAGCTACAATTGTAATAGCATTTTCAAAAGCCTTACGAGTCATAATGTCTCTTGGCTTGATATCTTTTTCTAATAATATTTTGATTGCTTTTCCTGCCTCAAGACATTCGTCTCTTTTTTCTTGGCTTAAAGCTGGGTTAGAAGAACTATAAGGTAAACTCATTCCTAATGCTTCAATAGCAGAAGACATTGTGTTTGCAGTGTACATGCCACCACAAGCACCAGCTCCTGGGCAAGCATTTTGAATTACACCTTTAAAATCTTCTGGAGTAATTTCGCCTTTTACTTTTTTTCCTAAAGCTTCAAAAGCAGAAACAATATTTAAAGATTCTCCTTTCCATTTTCCAGAGTGGATAGAACCACCGTAAATCATCATCGACGGACGATTTAGTCTTCCCATTGCGATTAATGCTCCAGGCATATTTTTGTCACAACCAGGAATTGCGATGATACTATCATACCATTGCGCTCCGGCAACAGTTTCGATAGAATCTGCGATTACATCACGAGAAACTAATGAATAACGCATACCTTCAGTTCCGTTAGAAATACCGTCACTGACACCAATGGTATTAAAAATAAGTCCGACAAGATCTGCATCCCAAACACCTTTTTTAACATCTTTTGCTAAATCGTTCAAGTGCATGTTACAAGTGTTACCATCGTAACCCATGCTCACAATACCAACTTGTGCTTTCTTTAAATCTTCTTCAGTTAAACCAATTCCGTACAACATCGCTTGTGCCGCTGGCTGTGTTTGATCTTGTGTGATGGTCTTGCTGTACTTATTTAATTCCATTATTCTATTTATTTTTTAATTTTTTGTTCAAAAAAAAACCTTCCAAGTATTTGGAAGGTTTGTAATATAGTCTTTCAATTATATTTATAACATTCCCGATGCAGATGTGTGAATCACATTGACAACAACGACAGAAGTAATAATAATTGAGATTTGCATCCTTTAATTTTTTAGTGTTACAAAAGTAAATAAACTTCAGGAACTAAAAAAATAAAATCTCAACATTTCCGACACTTCTTGTTATTATATTCACATTTTAACAAAAAATATTAAACAATTGTAGATTGTCCAATACTAACATTGTCATTATTAAAATACAGCAAATCGTCTTTGCTGAAAATAAAATTAGAAACGAACTCTCCAACTTCGTTTGTTCCGAATTTTGAGTCTGGTTTCAAATCAACCGTAACTACTTTGTATTCAATTGCTTTTTCTACCGCTTTATAAATTACGTGAGCTTCTTTAGTTAATCCAAAATGTTCTAACAAAAGGGCTGCAGCTAAAATCGAAGCAATAGGATTCGCAATGTTTTTTCCTTTTGCCTGCGGATATGACCCGTGAATTGGTTCAAACAAAGCATTTTTTTCTCCTATAGAAATCGATGGCAATAAACCAATTGATCCTGTAATTACGCTAGCTTCATCAGATAAAATATCTCCAAATAAATTCTCCGTTAAAATCACATCAAATTGTTTCGGATTTAAAATCAACTGCATTGCCGCGTTATCAACAAATAAGAAATCTAAAGCCACATCTGGATAATCTGCGCTCACTTTCTGAACTACTTTTCTCCATAATCTTGAAGTTTCCAAAACATTTGCTTTGTCAACCATTGTTAGCTTTTTACGTCTTTTTTGTGCTGATTTAAAAGCTAAGTGTGCAATTCTTGTAATTTCTTCTTCTGAATATTCACATAAATCTGAAGCATGTGTTCCTTCTTCATTAAGTGTTTTTTCTCCAAAATAAGCTCCACCAGTTAATTCTCTAAAAATGGTAAAATCAGCTCCTTCAATGATTTCTCTTTTTAAAGGAGAAGATTCTATTAAGGCTTTATAAGGTTTTATAGGACGGATATTAGCAAACAATCCTAATTCTTTTCGCAGTTTTAATAATCCTTGTTCCGGACGAACCTTTGCGTTTGGGTTATTATCGTATTTAGGATCTCCAATTGCACCAAGCAAAACTGCATCTGTGTTCAGACAAAGATTCAGGGTTTGCTCCGGTAACGGATTTCCAGTTTTATCGATAGCAACCGCTCCCATCAGCGCTTCTTCAAAAACAAATTCATGATTATACACTTCGCCAATGGCGTACAAAGCTTTCTTAGCTTGTAATATTACTTCAGGCCCAATTCCATCTCCTGGTAAAACTGCAATTTTTAAATTCATAATCTCTCGCTCTTTATGTCTTTAAATCCTTATTGTTCCTAGTTTATTTTTGAAATATTAACTTCTAATTAATTCGCCTTCTATTTTAGAAGCTTCAATAATTTGGTGAATATCTGCGTCTACTACTTCTTTCTTAATATCAGCGAATTTTAAGAATTCGATGTAAACGATATCTAATTGTGTTTTTGTTAATTCGTAACCTACTTTTTTAGCACGGTAAGCCAAAGCTGCTCTTCCGCTTCTTGCAGTCAAAATGATTGAAGATTCATTCACACCAACATCTAACGGATCCATGATCTCGTAAGTTGCTCTGTTCTTGATAACACCATCTTGGTGAATTCCAGAACTGTGTGCAAATGCATTTGCTCCAACAATCGCTTTGTTTGGCTGTACAATCATTCCCATACTTTCAGAAACTAAACGGCTCATTTCGTTTAACTCTCTTGTATTAATGTTTGTATCTAAGTTTAAGTAAGGGTGTTGTTTGAAAATCATTACCACTTCTTCAAGTGCAGTATTTCCTGCTCTTTCTCCAATACCATTAATAGTACATTCGATTTGTCTTGCTCCATTAATAGCTCCTGCGATTGAGTTTGCAGTTGCCATTCCTAAATCATTATGACAGTGGCATGAAAGGATTACGTTTTCGATTCCTTTTACGTTTTCTTTTAAGTATTTAATTTTTGCTCCGTACTCTTCTGGAAGACAATATCCAGTAGTATCAGGAATATTCAATACCGTTGCTCCAGATTTGATAACCTCTTCACAAACTTTAGCCAAGAACGCATTATCTGTTCTACCAGCATCTTCAGCGTAGAATTCAACATCTTCTACATACGATTTTGCATGTGCTACAGCATATTTTGCTCTTGCAATAATATCTTCAGGCGTAGTATTTAATTTGTGGAGTATATGAGATTCTGAAGTTCCGATTCCAGTATGGATTCTAGGTTTCTTAGCGTGCTTTAAAGCAGCTGCGGCAACATCAATGTCATTTTTTACGGCTCTTGTAAGTCCGCAGACGGTTGCATTTTCTACAATTTTACAAATCTCAGAGACCGATAAAAAATCGCCCGGACTTGACACAGGAAAGCCTGCTTCGATAATGTCAACTCCCATTTTGTCTAGTCGTTCTGCGATAACTAATTTTTGCTTAGTATCTAACTTGCATCCTGGAACTTGTTCACCATCTCGCAATGTGGTGTCAAAAATTTGAACTTTCTCTCTATTCATATTCATTTATTTAATGTAATTTCACATCTTGATAACAAATATATATTGTACTATTACAGTATGAAATTCATTTTAATGAAATTATACTGTTCATAAAACGTTTTATACCGTATTAACTAACTTATAATCAATAAGTTATATTATTATTTTTTACAATGGCTAACCATCAAAAAGATTTCTTATTTGTTCTAATCAAATCACTTTCGAAATCAGAAAAAAGGCAGTTTAAAATTTTTGCAAGCCGATTAGAAACGAGTTCAAACACAAAATTTATTGAATTATTCAACATTTTAGATAAGTCTGAAGTTTACGATGAAAAACTCATTCTTAAGAACGGTGTTATCCAAAAAGTACAGTTATCTAACTTAAAATCATACTTATACAAACAAATCTTAGTAAGTATAAGATTAAATATTCCTAGCCAGAACATTCGCTATCAGCTTCGTGAGCAAATGGATTTTGCTGTTATTCTTTATAATAAAGGATTATACAAACAGAGTTTGAAAATTTTAGACAAAACAAAACAGCAGGCTCTTGAAAATGATGAAAAATATATGGCCTACGAAATTGTGGAGTTCGAAAAATTAATCGAATCACAATATATTACACGAAGTATTCAAGGTCGCGCCGACGAATTAGTCGTTCAGGCGAAAGAATTGAATTATAGAAATACAATTTCAAGTAAACTTTCGAACTTATCGCTTCAGTTGTACGGAATCATGCTAAAAACGGGTTACGTAAAAAGTGATGAAGAATATAAATATATTGACGATTATTTCAATAGACATATTGCAAAATTAGATGAAAGTAAATTTGGCTTTCGCGAAAAATACTGGTTTTACAATGCAAGTCTTTGGAGAAGTTTTCTTGTTCAGGATTTTTTGGCTAGTTATAAATTTGCCTATAAATGGGTAAGATTATTTTATGATAATCCAAACATGATTTATCTGAATCCTGTGTTTTTCTTGAAAGGAAATCATTATTTCTTAGAATCACTTTATATGCTAAAGTATAAATCGAATTTCAAGAAATATTTGAATCTTTTTGAAGAAACTATAGCTGATCCGAAATTCCCTGTAAATGATAACATTGCATCACTATCATTTCTTTATGTTTACAACAATAAGTTAAATCTGCATATCTTAGAAGGTACTTTCGCGGAAAGCGAATATTTGATTCCTGAGATTTTAAATAAACTAAAATTACACAGTGAACATCTTGATGAACATCACGAAATGCTGTTTTTCTATAAAATCGCTTCTATTTATTTTGGTAACGAAAAATACAATGAATGCATCAATTATTTAGACAAAATCATCAATAACAAGAATTTGACGATGCGTGAAGATTTAATGTGTTTCGCAAGATTGTTGTCTCTGATTGCGCATTATGAACTTGGAAAAGATTACTATTTAGAAAATCATTTAAAAAGCACGTATAAGTTTTTATTGAAAATGAATGACTTACACGAAGTTCAAAAGGAAATCATCAAATTCTTAAGAAACTTAAATAACTTCTATCCTGCTGACATTAAAAAAGAATTCAAGAAGATGCATTCGCGTTTCGTAGAACTTGAAAAAATTACATACGAAAAGAGAGCTTTCCTTTATCTTGATATTATTTCGTGGTTAGAAAGTAAAATTGAAAATCGAAAAATCGCTGATATTATTAAGGAGAAAGCGAAGCTTAATAATCGATAATTTTTTAAAATCCCAATAAAAAAGGCGTTAAGAATAAGTTCTTAACGCCTTTTTTATCATTTCGATGAACGAGAAATCTTCGCAAGAAATTCTTCAATCTTTGTCGAGCCACTTGTGGAGATTTCTCCTTCGTCGAAATGACAAAACTATAGTAAAACTATAAGCAAAAACAAACCCGACAGATTTTAAAAACCTGTCGGGTTTACTATTTATAAAACTCCAAATGGGAATTTCCCTAAAACTTATTCTACAATATTAGAAGTCGTTACATAGAAATCTTTATCAACTTCCAGTTTTCTGTCCTCGTTTGTTGTTTTAACCGATTGCCATTCTGTTGTTGGTTTCAGCCAAGTTTCAACACCGTTTAATTTCACTCTTACTGGCATATCAAATTTAGATACGCAGTTTGTCCAGTGGTATCCGAAAGTTCCGTTTTTAAACATATATTCAAAAACTGGAACTTGAGTTGTAGTCAAATATTGAGCAAAAACTCTATTGAAATTAATTCCAGATTGCTCATTTATATAATCCTGAATCTGTTTTCCTGTAACTGTTTGATGATAAAAAGTCTTATTCATACCTCTTAAAATCGATTTCCATTTTGCATCATCATTAATTACCTGACGAATCATGTGAAGCATTGAAGCTCCTTTTGGATACATATCTCCAGATCCTTCATTGTTTACATCATAATGACCAATAATCGGAGTATCATTTTTAATATTTTTTCTACATCCAATTACATATTCTGCAGCAGCTTCTTTTCCGTAATAATATTCTACGAAAAGGCTTTCAGAATAATTCGTAAAACTCTCGTGAACCCACATATCAGCGATATCTTTGTAGGTAATATTGTTTGCATACCATTCGTGACCAGATTCGTGAATAATGATAAAATCAAATTTCAATCCCCAACCTGTACCGCTTAAATCGCGTCCTAAATAACCGTTTTTGTATTGGTTTCCATAAGTTACAGAACTTTGGTGCTCCATTCCTAAATACGGAACTTCAACCAATTTATAACTATCT
>Ga0215277_1033_pt1 | contig 49157 bp, 49 predicted proteins | sample ZER3_50Endo4_M4_FD_182619 | JGI IMG/M metagenome (GOLD analysis project Ga0215277, IMG submission 182619) | Enriched cells of freshwater protists from Biology Centre CAS, Ceske Budejovice, Czech Republic - ZER3_50Endo4_M4 | ecosystem: Environmental > Aquatic > Freshwater > Unclassified ... | reverse complement strand
AAACAGCTCGAAATTGCCAATTTCAAAACAAAGAATCTGCTAAAAAGCCGTGAACAATTAATTTCGACGGTAAGTCACGATTTGAAAACGCCTTTGAGTACGATTGTCGGTTATTCTGAACTTTTAGGAAATTCTGACGTCAATACGAAACAATCGTATTTCATTAAAAACATTAAAAATTCGTCTGAATATATTACGCAACTTGTTCAGGATTTATTGGATTTTTCGCAAATCGAAGCCGGAAAAATTTCGATAGAAAAAGTTCCGTTTTCATTGCCAGAAATTATTGAAGATGTTGCGAGAAACATTCAAACGGTTTACAAACAAAAAGATATTGATCTAATCATTAATGTTGACGAGCAGTTTCAAAAACGTATTGTTGGCGATCCATTTCGTTTAAAACAAATCTTGACCAACATTATCGGAAATGCTTACAAGTTTACAGAACATGGCCATATCCGAATTGCCGCTTACGCGAATAACGACCAGTTCTTGACGATTTCAATTCAAGATACCGGAATCGGAATTGAAAAAGCGAATCAAAAATTGGTTTTTGAAGAATTTGCACAAGCCAACGAAAGTATTGAAAAGCAATATGGAGGAACTGGTTTAGGTTTGTCAATCTGCCAAAAGATCATTTCTATTTTGGGAGGAAATTTAAGCTTAGAAAGTATTTTCGGAAAAGGAAGCACATTTGTTATCCAACTTCCTTTGTTATTTGACAATAGCCAAACCATTCCTGTAGTCGATTTTAAACCAAAGAAGGGGAAAAAAACCAAAAAACAAACTTTTATAGTTGTTGATGACGATATTAATCTTTTGAATTTAACAAGCGGGGTTTTAAGACAAGAGCAACATCAGGTTTTTTCGTTTACTAATCCTGCCAAAGCTTTGGAAACGATTCAGACTACGTCATTTGATTTTGTGATTACCGATATTCAAATGCCAGAAATTGACGGATTTTTATTTTTAGAAAAACTTCGCGAACTTCCTGAGACGGTTTTCAAAAATCAGCCTGTAATTGCCTTGACTGGCCGCACCGATTTAGATCTTTCTGTTTATAAAAATGCTGGTTTTACTACGGTTATTAAGAAACCTTATTCGCCAAAAATTTTGCTTGAAACGATTCAACATATTTTAGATCATGAAGAAATTCCTGAAACCGAATCTACAGAAAATTCAAAAAAAGATGATTCTCAAATCTATTCTTTAGAAACTTTAAAAGATTTTCTAGGTCAAGACGAAGCTGCTTTGAAAGAAGTTTTGAAATCTTTTGTAGAAACAACCATCGAGAATTTGGGCTTTTTGAAAGCTGCCGTTCAAGAGAAAAATCATGATGAAATAAAATCTATTGCGCATCGCATTGCTCCAATGTTCAAACAAATTCAAGCAAATGAAATTGGTGAACTTTTGAAGGATTTGGAAAAAGAAGATTTAAATACAATTGACATCAAAGCCACTTATGAGGATTTGACCCAAAAGATAGAAGTTCTTTTTAAAGAATTAAATCAAGAAATTTAATTATAAAAAAAAGCAGTCATTTAGACTGCTTTTTTTATTCGATATTATATTGTTTCAATTTGTTGTAAAGTGTTTTTCTGGTAATTTTCAGCAATTTTGCAGCTTCAGATTTATTGTTTTGTGTTTTTGACAAAGCACTAATAATAGTTTCTCTTTCGTTTTCAGACAAGGAGAAAACTTCAGTTGCAGCAGACTGATTTTGAATCTGGAAAAATTCTGCTGGCAGTACATCACTTTCTATAAAATCACCTCGAGTTAAAAGAGTTGCACGTTTTACACAGTTTTGCAATTCTCTCAAGTTTCCTGGCCATGAATAATTTTGAAAAATAGAAACCACTTCTGGAGAAAATCCAATAACATCTTTATGCAATTGCTGATTGGCTTTTTCTAGGAAATAATCTGCGAAAACCATTAAATCTTCGCCACGATCTTTTAAAGATGGAGACTGAATCGAAAATTCATTGATTCTATGGTATAAATCTTCTCTAAAATCACCGTTTTTTACTGCCTCACGTAAATCTTCATTTGTAGCCGTAATAATGCGTATATCGACGTTTATTTCTTTATTGCTCCCTACGGGTTTAATTTTTCTTTCTTGAAGCGCTCTCAATAACTGAATTTGATTTTCGTACGAAAGATTTCCAATTTCATCCAAAAATAGAGTTCCGCCATTTGCTGCTTCAAAATATCCTTTTTTATCGCTGATTGCTCCAGTAAAAGATCCTTTTAAATGTCCGAAAAATTCACTTGCTGCCAATTCTTTTGGAATCGCTCCACAATCGACCGCAATAAAATTATTGTCTTTTCTTCTGCTTTGCTGATGAATGCTTTTTGCAATAATTTCTTTTCCTGTTCCGCTTTCGCCAATAATCAAAACCGACATATCAGTTGGACTTACCAATTGAATATGATCCAGAAGTTTTTTGGATGCAACAGAAATTCCTTTAACGAATTCATTTTCTCCTGATGGCGACTGTTTTTTTGCTGTCTTTTTTTCTTTTACAGGAGCTTGCTCTTGTTCCTCTTTTGGCGCTTGTAAAGCATTAGTAATTACAAGAAGAACTTCGTCTGGATTGAAGGGTTTAGAAATATAATCTGCCGCGCCATTTTTAATGGCTTTAACAGCAGTGTTTACATCAGAGTAACCCGTCATTAAAATAACAGGAATATGCGGGTGGGAATTTTTAAATTCAGACATAAGTCCGATACCGTCAGAATCAGGCAAGCGAAGATCGGTCAAAATCAAATCGAATGATTCGTTTTTAACTGCTTCGCGCGCTTCTGCAGCAGAGAAAGTAGTTGTTACTTCATACGCTTTTTTGATTAGAAATTTCTCTAATAATTTACAGAACGCAATATCATCTTCTATCAGTAATATCTTCGGCATTTGCTTTTAGGGACTTTTTTGCTAAAATAATATTATTAAACTTGTTATTTCATAAATTTGTGTAAAATATGTAAAAAAAAAGAGATTGCACGACGCAATCTCTTTTTCACCAAAAACATAAATCTAAATTCACCTAATTTATATCTTCAACCAGTTACCATTGACATCTGAATAAACAGTAGCCTTTTGGTCCCCAACTGATATTTCAAGTTTATACTCTTTTTTGTCATTGACAAATGCTTTTTCCAGTTTTGCACCTGGATAAGCTGTCTGCAGAGCTGTTTTTACAGGTGCAGGCACAGCATCTACTGTAACTTCTGTGTATTCTGACTGAATAGTTACAGTTGCTTTAGCATTTTGCGAAACAGGCAGCACATTTGCATGCATTGACATAGTTCCAAAAACTACTATTGCTGATAAGATTAGTTTTTTCATGATGCTGATTTAATTATTTTTTAATGATATTTCCTGAAGCATCTGTGAAGATTGTGTATTTTTTATCTCCACTTGAAATCTCAAGTTTGTACTCGTTCTTATCATTTTTATAAGCTTTTTCCAGCTTAGTATTTGGGAACGATTTTTCTACTGTAGATTTCACAGCGGCAGGCACTTGGTCTGCAGCAACTTCAGTAAATGCATCTTGAAAAATTATTGATTGAGTAATTGAGATCGCTGGAAGAACCGCAGCATTTACTGTAAGACTTCCTAAAACAATTGCTGCTGATAAGATTAACTTTTTCATAATATTTAGTGGTTTAAATTATTTTTTAAGAATGTTACCAGAAGCGTCTGTATAAACGATCGATTTTTCACCTCGAACGGTTATCTCAATTTTGTACTCCTTTTTTTCATTAACCCATGCTTTTTCAAGCACTACACCAGGATAAGCTGCATCTAAGCCTTTTTTTACGGCTGCCGGAACTCCATCTACTTCTTTATATCCATCCTGATCATTTACTGTTTGCACCATTTGATTGGTTACAACAGGGGTTTCTGCGTTCATCGACAAACTGCCTAAAACAATTGCTGCCGATAAGATTAACTTTTTCATAGTAATAGTTTTTAAGGGTTAGACTTAATTATTTTTTAATCCAAGTTCCATCTGCGTTAGCAAAAAGATTTCCTGTTTTGTCTCCAACAGTTACATCAAGCTTGTATTCAGATTTTGTATTTTTATAGGCTTTAGAAAGCACTGCATCTGGATATGCTTTTTTAAGAGCATCTGTTATAGCTGCTGGAACTTCTTCCAATTTAATTTCTGTATAATCATCTTGGATAGAGATTGTTTTTACGATTGTATTTGAAATTGGCGAAGTTGAAGCAAATGATGTTAAACCTCCCAAAACGATTGCGGCTGATAAAAATAAATTTTTCATGATAGTTGTATTTTAATATAGTTAATTTGATCTTAGTATTCTTGATCTGGATTTTCACAAAATCTCACTTTTAGATTATTGTTTAATCCAAGTTCCGTCTGCGTTAGCAAATAAGTTTCCTACTTTGTCGCCAACAGTAACATCAAGTTTATACTGTGCTTTTTCGTTTTTGTATGCTTTAGTAATTACTGCTTCTGGATATGCTTTTTTCAAAGATTCTGAGATAGCAGCTGGTAATTCTTCTAATTTGATTTCAGCATAATCGTCTACAATAGAAACCACTTTTACATTTGTATTGATTGCTGATGTAGTCGAAGCGAATGAAGTTAAACTTCCTAAAACAATTGCGGCTGATAAAAATAATTTTTTCATAACGTATATATTTAAATTAATAGTTGTTTACGCTTTAAGTAATGAAATTATTATGCCGTAAAAGAAAAGAGCCGTGCCAAAGATCATAAAAACCTGTTTTTAAAGACTTTATATCAAATATACTAAAAAAAGATAAAACTTGAAAGGTGTGTAAATAAGAAAAAAAGTGTGTAATAAGTAAACACTTAAAGTGTAACCTTATGGAAAATTAAATTCAGAAATTTTAAAAATTCCAAGTTGAATGTTCATGCTCCAAGTTTGAGATTTGGAGTTTGAAATTTTATAAATAAAAAAAGGCCGTCAATATTGACGGCCTTTAAATTATTCTGGACTATTCATTTTAAATGTATCCATAAATGCAGTTGTATAATCTCCTGCAATATATTTTGGATCATCCATTAATTGTCTGTGGAAAGGTATTGTAGTTTTCACACCTTCGATTACGAATTCATCCAAAGCTCTACGCATTTTACTGATAGCTTCTTCACGAGTTTGCGCAGTTGTAATTAACTTAGCAATCATAGAATCGTAGTTTGGCGGAATGCTATAACCTGAGTATACGTGAGTATCTAAACGAACTCCGTGTCCTCCTGGCATATGAAGCGTAGTAATTTTTCCTGGTGAAGGACGAAAATCGTTATAAGGATCTTCAGCATTAATACGAACTTCAATAGCGTGTAATTGTGGAAGGTAGTTTTTACCTGAAATCGGAATTCCAGCAGCAACCATAATTTGCTCACGGATCAAATCATAATCAATAACTTGTTCTGTGATTGGGTGCTCAACTTGAATACGTGTATTCATTTCCATGAAGTAGAAGTTTCTATGTTTGTCAACTAAGAATTCTACAGTTCCAGCTCCTTCGTATTTAATGAATTCAGCAGCTTTTACAGCAGCTTCTCCCATTTTTGCACGAAGTTCGTCTGTCATGAAAGGTGAAGGTGTTTCTTCAGTAAGTTTTTGGTGACGACGTTGAACAGAGCAATCTCTTTCAGAAAGGTGACATGCTTTTCCATAAGAATCTCCAACAACTTGAATTTCGATATGACGTGGCTCTTCAATAAGTTTCTCCATGTACATTCCGTCATTTCCAAACGCTGCAGCAGCTTCTTGACGCGCGCTTTCCCAAGCTTTTAAAAGCTCTTCTTCTTTCCAGATTGCACGCATTCCTTTTCCACCACCACCAGCAGTAGCTTTCATCATAACTGGATAACCAATTTCTTTAGCTATTTTTTGTGCATGTTCGTAAGATTCTAATAATCCGTCTGAACCTGGCACACAAGGAACTCCTGCTGCTTTCATTGTAGCTTTAGCAGAAGCTTTATCTCCCATTCGGTCGATCATTTCTGGAGCAGCACCGATAAATTTAATTCCGTGCTCTTGACAGATTTTTGAGAATTTAGCATTCTCAGAAAGAAATCCATAACCTGGGTGAATTGCGTCTGCATTTGTAATTTCTGCAGCAGCAATGATATTTGACATTTTCAAATACGATAAGTTACTCGGAGGAGGGCCAATACAAACCGCTTCGTCAGCAAATTTAACATGTAAACTTTCTGCATCGGCTGTAGAGTAAACTGCAACAGTTTTGATTCCCATTTCCTTACATGTACGAATTACACGTAGTGCAATTTCTCCTCTATTCGCAATTAATATTTTTTTAAACATCTTACTTTAATTAGATAATTAGACAACTTTGATAATTAGATAATTTTAGATGATTAACAAAATTTCTTATGCGAACCAATCTAAAATCTAAAATCTAAAATCTAAATTTATTTATGATGGATCTACTAAGAATAAAGGTTGATCAAATTCTACTGGAGACATATCGTCAACAAGAATTTTTACAATTTTACCAGAAACTTCAGATTCAATTTCGTTGAATAATTTCATTGCTTCAATTACACAAAGAACGTCTCCTTTAGATACAGTGCTTCCAACTTCTGTGAAAACTGGTTTGTCTGGAGATGGTTTTCTATAGAATGTACCAATGATTGGAGATTTTATAGTAATATATTTAGAATCGTTAGCAGCTGGTGCTTCTGGAGTTACACTTACAACTGTTGGAGCTGTAACTTGCGGAACTACCGCTTGAGGTAAAGCTGCCTGAGTTGGCAATTGCTGTACATAAGTTGCTTCAGTTACATTTGTTTCTAAAGTTGTTCTGATAGTGATTTTTACATCATCCATTTCTAACTTCACTTCTGCAACGCCCGAATTTGCAACAAATTTGATTAGGTTTTGAATTTCTTTTAAATCCATAATGATTCGTTTTTAGTTTTAATTTATTTCTTATCGTATGCCCATTTTAAATAGATAGATCCCCAAGTGAATCCTCCACCAAAAGCGGCAAAGATAATATTATCTCCCTTTTTAAGCTTATCTTCAAAATCAGCTAATACTAATGGTAAAGTTCCAGAAGTAGTATTTCCATATCTTTCGATGTTTACCAAAACTTTAGAATCTTCCAATTCTAATCTTCCAGCTGTAGCATCAATAATACGTTTATTAGCTTGGTGCGGCACCAACCAGTCAACGTCTTCATTTGTCAAATTATTTCTTTGCAAAATCAGTTCGCTGGCATCAGCCATATTAGTTACAGCATATTTGAAAACAGTTTTACCGTCTTGCATAATATTGTGCTGTCTGTTTTTTACAGTATCTTCCGAAGGTGGAATCAAAGAACCTCCTGCAGGAATTTTAAGGAAGTCGCGTCCTACACCGTCACTTCTTAAATATTCATCCTGTAAACCTAGACCTTCATAATTTGGTTCAAAAAGAACTGCTCCAGCTCCATCACCAAAAATAATACAAGTTGCTCTGTCTGTATAATCTACAATTGATGACATTTTATCAGCACCTATTAAAAGTACTTTTTTATAACGTCCTGACTGAACATATGCAGCAGCAGTTGACATTCCGTATAAGAAACTTGAACATGCAGCTTGCAAATCGTATGCAAATGCATTTGTTGCTCCAATTTCCGTAGCAACGAAAACTCCTGTAGAAGCCACCATCATATCTGGTGTTGCAGTAGCCATAATGATCATATCAATCTCAAGCGGATCAATATTTGCTTTTGCAATCAAATCCTTTGCTGCTTGTATAGCAAGGTAAGATGTACCTTTATCAGCATCTTTAAGAATTCTTCTTTCTTTAATTCCTGTTCGAGCGGTAATCCACTCATCATTGGTATCAACCATTGTTTCTAGTACTTGGTTCGAAAGAACGAAGTCAGGAACATAAGCTCCAACAGCGGTAATTGCGGCTGTGATTGTATTCATTATATTCTATTATTTTCCTTTCAAATTAATGATAATTTGAAAAATTTTTAAAAGACCCGAAAATTACAAAAAAAAACGTAACGAATTTGTCTATATTTTCCTAAAAAACGAAAATTATAACCAACAAAAAAAACTCTCACTATGTGAGAGTTCTAGTATAATTTACAAAAACGTATTAAGCAACCGCTTCAGATTTATCGATAACAACTTGCCCTCTGTAGTACATTTTACCTTCATGCCAGTAAGCTCTGTGGTATAAATGCGCCTCACCTGTAATAGGACATGTAGCGATTTGAGCTACAGTAGCTTTGTAATGTGTTCTTCTCTTATCTCTTCTTGTTTTCGAGGTTTTTCTCTTAGGATGTGCCATTTTACTATATTATTTATCCGTTAATAGTTTCTTTAATTTTTCCCAACGCGGGTCAATATCTTCTTCTTTGTTACTCTCTTCCTTTTGTTCTTTCACACTCAACTCATTCAGTTTTGTTAAAGCTTCTGTTTGCAGACTTCCATCTTTAACTCCTGGATGAATTCTTTTATGAGGTACAGAAAGCGCGATCATTTCATAAATATACTGCGCTACATCTATCTCATGTTCTCCATGCGGCAAAATCAACAATTCTTCATTATCATCGTTAAATTCTTCTCCAAAGCGAACTATTAACTTCATTTTCCCTTTTATAGGTAAATCAAAATCTTCGCCTGTTAGATCACAAGGCACGTTTACCGTTCCTTTGTGTTTGAATTCTAATTCTAACATTGTACTTTTCTTATCGAAAAGCAAGTTGACTTTAATATCCGAACTTTGAAACTCATCGTATTCAAAATTCTTAAAGAACTCGTTATTTATCTGATACTCAAAATGGTGTTTTCCTAGTTTTAATCCTACGAAAGAAATTAAAAATTCTTTTGTTTTGCTCATTTCAACATCAATTTGAACAATTCAGTTCTAAAACTAGATATCTGAATTGGGGTGCAAAGATATAAAATTATTACAAATCTAATAATCTTATTCACCTTTTTTTGTTTATAACTGTTTTTCTTTTATTTTAAGAGGTTTTTGGCTAATCTCCTCATACTGATTACGCGAGCGAAAAATATCGATCGCAAGATAGACTGCCTCTTTAAACGAATTGTAATCTGCCATGTCTTTTCCAGCGATATCGTAAGCTGTACCGTGGTCTGGAGAGGTTCTCACTTTATTTAAACCTGCCGTATAATTCACTCCTTTTCCAAAAGACAATGTCTTAAACGGAATTAATCCTTGGTCATGATACATTGCTACAATAGCATCATATTTTTCATATTGACCGCTTCCAAAAAAACCATCAGCAGGAAATGGACCAAAAACCATAGTACCAGAATCGAATATTTTCTTTAAAGTTGGCTTTAAAACCAAATCATCTTCTTTTCCAATCACACCACCATCGCCAGCATGAGGATTCAATCCTAAAACTGCAATTTTTGGTTTCACAATACTAAAATCCTGAACTAAAGACTTTCTTATCGTTTCAATCTTCTTAGCAATTAATTCTTCTGTTAAATGAGAAGCAACTTCATTTAAAGGCACATGATCTGTAATCAACCCTACTCTTAAATTATCTTGAACCATCATCATAAGCGCATTGCCTTCTAATTCTTTATCAAGGTAATCTGTGTGACCTGGGAATTTAAAATCCTCAGACTGTATATTGTATTTATTGATAGGCGCTGTTACCAAAACATCTATTTCGCCATCTTTCAAAGCTTTTGTAGCGGCTGTAAAAGATTTTATAGCATACTCTCCTATTTTAGGATCATTTACACCAAAATTTATATCAACTCCTTCTCTCCAAAGATTCAAAACATTTACTTTTCCAGGAATTATCTGCTCTAATTTATCAACTCCGTGAAATTGAACTGTCGATGTAAAGCTTTTTCTAACGAATGAAAGAATTTTAGCATTTGCAAAAATAACCGGCGTACACAATTCCAACATACGAGAATCTTCGAATGTTTTCAGTATAACTTCGCTTCCAATACCGTTTAAATCTCCAACTGAAATTCCAACAATTATATTTTCTGCTTTTTTATTCATGAGCTCAGTTTATTTATTACTAATTTTGATGTGCAAATTTAGTAAAATAAAACCACAATGTTTACAGGAATTATAGAAACACTTGGCAGGATTCACGAAATTCAAAAAGACCAAAACAATCTTCACATAACAGTTGACTCATCAATTACCCACGAATTAAAGATCGACCAGAGCGTTTCGCACAACGGAATATGCCTTACAGTTGTCGCTATTAAAGATTCTCTTTATACGGTAACCGCAATTGACGAAACTATTCTAAAAACCAATATTGGCGATTGGAAAACGGGCGACATTGTAAATCTAGAAAGAGGAATGAAGCTTGGCGATCGTCTTGACGGGCATATTGTACAAGGCCACGTAGACCAAACCGGAACTTGCATCAAAATCGAAGAAGCAAACGGAAGCTGGAACTACACTTTTGAGTACGATAAAAACTTAAACAATATCACAATTGAGAAAGGCTCGATTACCGTAAACGGAGTAAGTCTTACTGTGGTAAATTCAAAAACAAATGAATTTAGTGTTTCAATCATACCATATACTTATGAGCACACTAATTTTAAAGATTTCAAAGTTGGAACAAAAATCAACCTTGAATTTGATGTAGTAGGAAAATATATTTCTAGACTTTATTCGATCAACAAATAACGTTTCACATTTTCCATAAAAAAAGCTTCAATTTAAATTGAAGCTTTTTTTATTTGATTTTTATATATTACAGTAAGACCTAAAGCCAAACCGGTGATTACCAGAAAAACAATATTTTGATCTATTGGCATTTCTGCCTCGCAATTAACTAATTCACAATCCTCGTCTGCATCCATAGCTTTGGCGGCCATTGGAGTTGGAGGATGCGCAGCAGTTTCCGCAGACGCTAATAAAACATTTAATAATAAGGCAATTACTAAAAATGGGGCTTTTAGATTTTTCATAAATTCAAGCTATTGCTTACAGCAAGTCTAGATAATTATTGACAAATATTCTTTGATGGAAATTTCGCACAAATGCATTTCCATCTCCAAAATCTTGAACAAAAGTATAAGTTTTTTGCACAAAACCAACTTTTAAATCAAAAAAGGAGAGGTAAATTTTAACATTTCTTTTAAAAAATTCCAGCATTCCTTTCAGAAACCCCTTTGACGTGTAAAATCTCTTTTTTTACCGTCATGTACAAGACTTACAAGCCTATAAGAATTTCCTGATTTTGGCAAAAATACATTTTTTACTTCGTGAAAAAAAATTTCATTGTTAGATTTACGTCAAAAAAAGAAGTTTGGATTCCAATTCTAAATACATTTAAGAGAATGTTCTCAAATTAATATATTTGTACAAATAAATTTAGACCACTTTAAAAGGCTAGAAATCCAAATTCAAACTCACAACCAAAACAAGAAAATGAAAAACCAATATACAGTCGGAAGTTTATACGCAGGCGTAGGCGGTATATGTTTAGGTTTTGAAAATGCCGGTTTCAAATTAGAATGGGCGAATGAATTTGACAAAAAAGCCTGTGCTACCTATAGAAATAATTTTGAACACACCCTCATTGAAGGAGATGTAATGCAGCTTGACGTTAAAGATCTTAATAAAATTGACATTCTGACTGCAGGTTTTCCATGCCAGCCATTTTCTCTTGCTGGCCACCGAAAAGGTTTTAAAGACAGTAGAGGAAATCATTTTTTCAAAATATTGGATTTTATTGATGAAATGCGACCAAAAGTGGTATTTCTTGAAAATGTCAAAAATCTAAAAGGACACGATAAGGGAAATACTATGAAAGTAATTCAGCGTGAAATCAAAAAACGCGACTACACTTTTGACTCTGCCATATTAAACACCAGAGATTTCGGAAACATTCCGCACAATCGCGAACGAATTTTCATGGTTGCTTTTGATAAGAACTTCGTTAAAAAAGGCTTTAAATTTAATTTCCCCGACAAAGAAGAATTAACAAAAAAAGTTACCGATTTAATCACAAAAGAAAAAGTCGATAAAAAATTCTATTACACTGAAGACAAATACATGTACAACATGTTGAAGGAAGCGGTTGTGCGAGAAGACAGGATCTACCAATTTAGGAGGCAGTATGTGCGAGAAAACAAAAAAGAAGTTTGCCCTACTTTAACTGCCAATATGGGAACTGGCGGACACAATGTTCCAATTATTACAACTGAATTTGGTTTTCGAAAATTAACTCCAAGAGAATGTTTTCGTTTTCAAGGTTTTCCAGATCATTATAAACTACCAAAAATTTCAAATTCTAGCCTTTACAAACAAGCGGGAAATTCGGTAAGCATGCCTGTAATAGAAAGAATTGCTTCTGAAATATTCAAATGCATCGAGAAAGCAGAAGCCAGACAATTAAAAACTGAAAAAGTTTAAATACTCAAAAGCATTATTGTTCCTTCAATCTTTGCCAAACAAACTTCTAGATTTTTTTCAATTTCCTTACTCCAAAATCTTAAAATAGTCCAGTTTTCTGAAATTAAAAAAGCATTTACTTCTTCGTCACGCTGAATATTTCTTTCAATTTTCGGAATCCAATATTCACGATTCGTTTTAATTCTGAACTGCTCCGTTTCCCAATTTTTTCCGTGAAAGAATTCGCTATCCACAAAAATGGCAATTTTATATTTGGCAAAAGTAAGATCAGGCCTCCCAAATACCTTTTTATTATTTTTCCGGTATCTGTGACCCAATTTCCATAATGCTTTAGCAAGCCTTACTTCGCCTTTTGTTGCAGTACTTTTTATCGCCTGCATAGTTTTCCTCCTCTGTTCGGGAGTTAATCTATCCATCTGAAGATTAAATTTGTTTCGGATGGATAAAGTTAAGGTATTTTAAAAGATTAGAAGTTCAATTATTCCAATACGAAAATTTCAATTTTCACATTAAAAAAAATATTGAAAAACAAAAAAGCCTCTACATTTCTGTAAAGGCTTTGTGTTTCTAAAAGAGTGGTCCCACCTGGGCTCGAACCAGGGACCACCTGATTATGAGTAATACTTGTATTACATTGTGTATCTGGTTATTAATCACTTACTAAAAAGTGAAGTTACAAAATATGACATTATTATACATTTTACCACTTAATAAGTACACTTAGATGACACACAAATTGCTGTAATAAAACAGTAAAAATACCTGTAAATTTGGAATTTGATTTTAATACATTTGAAAAAATCAGCAGAGTTTAAAATCATTCCTAGCTTTAAATTAGGCTACATAAAAAAACACTAATAATCAATTAAATAACATGGATTTTTACAGAAAATCAATCTTAGGACTATTTGACAGTTCGCAAAAATCATTTTTAATACCTGTTTATCAAAGAGCCTATTCTTGGGAGAAGGAAGAATGGAATGTTTTTCTAAATGACCTATTAGAACAAATCGAAGGAAATAATAACTATTTTTATGGAAATATTCTTTTAGAGACAATAAAAAAAGATGTCACTTATGAAATTATAGACGGGCAACAGAGAATTACAACTTTATCAATTTTTATTAGAGCAATTTTAAATATTTTAAAAAGCCGAAATAAAGATATATTATTAAAAGAGTTCGACTTCGCCACAAAAGAAAATATATTTTTAAAAAATGGAGGAAATATTAAGTTGCGTCCTGTTGAGTACGACAGAGCTTGCTATGATGCAATAATCATAGATAATAAATCAGATTTTCAAACTAGTTCTCCTTCTCAAAAAAGAATAAAAGGAGGTAAAAAGCATTTTGAAAACGAAATTGACAAACTTCCAACAGAAAAAATACTGAAGTTATTAGATAAAATTGAAAGCACAGATTTAACAATTATTGAACTTGGAGGAAAAAAAGATTCTGCACTCATGTTTGAACTAGAAAACAACAGAGGAAAGGACTTAACAAACATGGAAAAGATAAAATCCTACTTCATGTATCAAATGTATGTTTACAGTATTCCTGAAGAAACTGAATCAAACATTGAAAACATCTCTAATATTTTTAAACACATTTATCTAATTATAAATGACCTTAAAACTCTAAATGAGGACAGTATCTTAATTTATCACAACAATGCATATATAAGAGGATATAATTATAGAACACTAGATGACCTAAAAGATGTTTTTAAAAAATCAAAAGACAAAATAGATTGGATTAAGAGCTACATATCGGAACTGCATACAACTTTTTCAAACATGAAAAAATTTGAAAGTGTAGATGACATCTATGCTCATAAATTAAAACAATTATCTGTTCCTGCGTATATATACCCATTCATAATAAAAGGCTATAATTTTTTTGGAGAAGATAAAAGCAAACTTTCTATTCTCTTTAATATTCTTGAAATTATAACTTTTCGAGCAAAACTAATTAACTCTAGAGCTAATATTCAAGAACGTCTAAATAGCATTTTATTAAACTTTAATGGAGATTTATCGGCATTAATTAATAAAATCAATGAAAAACTTAACTTCGAATGGTATTGGGGAGATAGTAATTTTAAAAGCTACCTTAATGGAGGTCTTTATGGCAGTACTGTATTAAATTATCTACTTTGGCAGTATGAAAATTCCATCCAAAATAAGGGATATTCAATTAAGCAATTTTCATTGGATAAAGAACAAATTGAACATATTTCTCCCAGAACTCCCGGAGAAAATGAAAAATTAGCATCTGGATACGATGTAAACGAAAAAAACGAATACACTGAAGAATTTCTATCTAAATATTTGAACTCAGTAGGGAATCTTATGTTAATATCTGGCTCTCATAATGCTTCTATTGGCAACAAACCATTTTCAGAAAAAATAAAGTCTTACAATCAAAATCCTTTACTCAACCAACAAGCAGAAATTAAAGAGTTTTCACTTGATAATACTTGGAAAATTGGCTCTATTGAAAAAAGACATAAGAAAATCATTGACTTTGCATTAAAAAGATGGAGCTTTTCAAAAATAGACATAACGAAACTTGTATAATGATATTGGGTTTAAATTCTTTGCCTAGATTCATACATTAAAGTAAAACGACACAATTTGCTTGTCCGAAATAGTATCGTAAAGGAGTAATTTCATAAATTCGTTCTTTTTGACTAAAAAATTAAATTAAAAGCCTGATTATATAATTTAAGACAAAGAATATAAAAAACATTATAACCACAAATACATTCATCTAATTTAACGAAATGATTTAAAATGGGAATATTACTAAAACAAATAAGAGTACACGGATTTAGAGGATTAGATAATATTGAAATTGATTTCGAACCAACAACTGTTCTTGTTGGCACAAATAATGCAGGCAAGACAACCCTTTTAAAAGCACTCCAGATTGCATTATCCAATTCATTTCAAATCACAGATGATGATTTTTTCTTTTCAGATGCTATTAATCGAAATAAAATAATCATTGACTTACTTTTTATAAGTGTAGACGCAAACAATGTCCAACTCCCTGAATTTGAACCCCTATGGTTCACCGTTTTTACTGAGCATAGAATTAGCTTGGATACTAATAACAATCAAATATTAGCGTTTAGAACTGTAATAGAAGAAAACTTAATTAGAAAGACATTTACAAAAAAGCAATTTGTTATTGATGAATGGATTGATTTTCAAAATGATGCTAATGAATATTGGTATCAAAAAGATTATAACAACTCTTTAAGTTTTTACTTTGATGAGATTCCATTTTTCTATTTAGATGCTAATAGAGATGTTCTAGAAGATTTAAAATCTAAAACTTCTTTTCTAGGAAAGATTCTTTCTTCTATCAATTATTCTGATGGCGACAAGGAAACCATTGAAGAACTTATTAGGCAATTGAATAAAGAAACAATCGACAAAAGTGATATCTTAACAAATTTACACAAGACTTTGGAAGAATTGGATACCGCAATGGACAATCCTAATAATACTGTAGATATCACTCCTTTTACGAAGAAATTAAGAGACTTAAATAAAGGAATTAAGATTAATTATTCTCAATTTTCTATGGAGTACCATGGAATGGGGACAAGAAGTTGGTCTTCATTACTAATTCTAAAGGCATTCATTTTGCAAAACATGAAGTTAGCTCACGATAGCCAAGTTGCCTATTATCCAATAATTGCAATTGAAGAGCCTGAGTCACATTTACATCCAAACGCTCAAAAAAAATTATATTCTCAAATTAATGATATAATTGGGCAAAAAATAGTAGCTACTCATTCAAGCTATATTGCTGGAAGTGCTAAACTAAAAGAAATAAGAAGTATCGTTAAAAATATTGACACAACACTAATTGGTAAAATTAACGATATTGATTTGACTCCTGAGGAAATACGAAAAATTAATCGTCAAGTTGTCAATACAAGAGGTGAACTATATTTTTCTAAGGTAATAATACTATGTGAGGGAGAGACAGAAGAACAAGCATTGCCTTTACTACTCAAAAAACATTTTGACAAAAGTACTATAGAACTTGGAATTGATGTTGTCGGAATTGATGGTGGAGGAAATTATTTTCCATTTATTTATTTTGCAGAGAGTCTCCATTTAAAATGGTTTATTTTAAGCGATGGAGAAGAAGCGATAATTAAAAAGTTAAAAAAAGATTTTAAAAAATTATCTAAATCAAATTTAGCAATAAATCAAATAATTTTACCTCAGAATATAGTTCATTTTGATAACGGAGATGATTTTGAATCTTACATTTCAAATAATGGTTTTTCTGAGGAAATTGAAATTTGTCTTAAAACAATATTAGATATTGAGGATTTGGACGAATTGATTGCAAATAAAAATGGAACTTCAAAAGGCAGAATGAAAACAGAAGACGTATGCGAAACTTGTACTCAAAATATTTTTGTAGATAGTTTAAGAGATTATAATGGTGAAGAAGGCAGAGCAAATGCAATAAATGATTTGTTAACTCTTAACAAAACCAAATATCCTAGTTTATTATCAGAACTTATATACAATTCTGAAAAAGGCTTACCTGCTAAAATTACAGAATTATTTGACCAAGTGAATATAATAATAAATCCCCCAACTAATGACTAAAATTAATTTATCACCAAATCAAAGTAGTATTGTAAACTTAAACCAAGGTGCTTATTTGGTTTTAGCAAGTGCAGGTAGTGGGAAAACACGCGTTTTAACCGAAAGAATAAAACGTTTATCTGAAAATGTAAATGATAAAATATTAGCAATTACATTCACTAATAAGGCTGCCGCTGAAATTAAAGATAGACTAGGTTCGTCAGATAACATTAACAAAAGAGTCTTTGTTGGCACATTTCACAGTTTTTGTCAATCTATCCTTGAATTAAGATTTAAGCTTCTGGGATATAATAGAATGCCTCATATTTTTGAAGACGATTCCGATAGATTAGAACTAATTAAACAAGCGATTAAGTCTGTGCCATTTTTCACAGATATATACGACAATTTAGAACCAAAGAAAAAAAATGAATACACTTACAATGCACTACAGTTTATTTCGGAGGTCAAACGAGAACTTATTTCAGCGGAGGAATTAGCTGAAAGTTCAGAAAACTTAGAATATCAATACTTATTCGAGACATATCAAGATTTATTAAAGTCAAATAATGCTATTGATTTTGATGATATAATAAGGTTGGTTTATGAATTATTTACAAATAATGAAGCTGTTGCAAATCTATATCGTAAAGCTTATTCTTATGTCTGCATTGATGAATGTCAAGACTTAAATAAACTTCAATATTTTCTCTTAAAATCATTATGTGGTAACATTATAAAAAATGTGATGATGGTAGGAGACCCTAATCAGGCAATTTATGGTTTTAATGGCTCAGCATCATCATTTATGCAAGAAGATTTTGTATCAGATTTCAAAGCCCAAAAAATTACACTTGATGAAAACTATCGTTGCTCTAAATCCGTAATTGAAGCTTCAAATATTCTAATGGGATTAGAAGTAGAAGCTATTAACTATGTAATTAATGGAGTTTTTCAAATTAAAGATACTGAGACAGAAATTGATGAAGCTAAATTGGTAGTAAATGGAATTAAAAAACTCATTAATATAAAATCGCACAATGATATTGAGGGTGAAATTACATTTGACAAAATTTCTGTCTTAGGAAGAAATAGATTTGTATTCAAATACGTTGAAGAACTACTTATTAATGAAGATATACCGTATTACTTCAAATCTGGAAATATAGGAATTAAATTTAGTTCGATTTCAATGAAAATTTTTGATTTATACTTTCGAGTGAAAATTAATCCTCTTGATAAACTACATCAAAAAAAATTAGAAGATATTCTGAAAGTCAATGACGTATTAAGTTCAAACGAACTTGAAGCTTCTAAATATCCCATTTCATTAAATATTAAAGAAATAGTAACTGATTCTACAATTGAAAACCTTCATTTGAAAATTGAAGCATTAAAAAAGCTATTTAATGAACTAATAAATGATGATGATGAAAAGAAACTCACTCTAGATGAATTAGAAGATTTTGCTACTCAATTGATTCAATATAAAAAACAAAACCTAAGACCATCATTAGATGGATTCAAATCCGCAATAGCGTTAGGCCTGACAAATAATTCAAATAACAAAGATTTTGGTGTTTGTCTAAGCACTGTTCATACAATGAAAGGGCAAGAAAGTGAAATTGTTTTTTTAATAGGGATGGACGACGGTACATTTCCAGATTTTAGAGCGATTAATAAAGGAGGCGAAGAATTACAACAAGAAAAAAACAATACATACGTGGCTTTTACTAGGGCTAAAAGGTTTCTATATGTTACGTACCCAAAAAATCGATTAATGCCTTGGGGAGATTATAAACCAAGAACAATTTCAAGATTTTTAAAGCCTCTAATTTAAGTGCAATCGTTTTTAATATGTAGTTTGATTATAAAAACATCTCTAATCTTAATTCACACGTAAATGATGGAAGAAAAAAAGCCGATTGATAGAAAAAGAGAATCTGGAGGATATGCAGATATTGGCTCGAAAGAAGAAGGAGCAATTATGGAAATGAGAGATATTGGAGGACGAGCATTGATAATAAAAGAAAGAGCAATATATGAAATGGTAATGGCAGATACCATTGACCCTAAAAGAACAAATATTAATCTTCCAACTACAATTCAAAAACTTATTATAGACAAAGGGACTGAATCTGAAGTTGTTTCGAGAACTTTATTGACAGCTATGACTCTATTCAATAAAGATTATATCGTGGATTCCATTGATTGTAAAAAAATAATTAGTCTAGCTATTGATTTACTTTCTGAAATTTCAATCCTTGAAAAAGAAATTAAAGAGTATCAATTGGCTGAAGATAGTGCTTCCAACGAATATGAAGAGAGAAAAAAGCAGTTAAGCTCTTATAAACTACCATCTGTAGTTAGTCTCGAGTCGAAGTGTAAAACCATTTTTCAAAAAGCAGACCATGTAGAACAAACGTTGATGGACATAATCGTTAATTTTTATCCTAACATTGGTTTAACAAAACAATCTCACTTTCCTAATTTGCATCAAAAATTAAAAGAAAAATATAATGAGAATGATTCTTTTGTACTTTTCATCGGAAATGCTGTTTATTTTATGCAAGTTATTCGTGAGCTAAGGAATGGGCTTGACCATAGGCTTGACCACACAAAAGTTTTAGATTATGAATTACAATCTAATGGAGATATAATATCCCCGACTATTGAACTTCAACACAAAAAAATCAAATTAGAACGAACTTCGTTACATGAATTTTTAGAACATACATTTATTAACGTAATTGATATTGTTGAGTTGACATTTGCTTTTTTGGCACAGAAGAATGTTAGAGAAGGTGGAATACCTCATCTAGTTCGAGAAATACCCGAAGATAAGCGAAGAAATAAATTTATACGCTATTGCTTTTGGTCTCCACTAGGAGAGGAAGGCTATTATAATCAATAAACTCGTTTCTAAAACAAAATAATTCTATTTTTGTAAGACTTTAAAAGTACAATTTGCATTATAAGATTTTAAAAAGATAGTTCAGATTGGTAAACCAATCTGTTCTTAGGCGATGTCTGTACATATTCATTTATACAATCTGCTACAAATTTGGCAAGATTAACAGGAACTGCATTTCCAATAATCTGTTCTAAATCGGTCTTTGTACCCAAAAAAACGAAGTCCTTTGGAAAAGTCTGAATGTAACTACGCTCAATGGTCGTTAATGCCCTTATGTTTTCATCCACCTCCGCTGTGTCACCAACATGACGTTTATAATTACTCGGAATAGGCCTATTAACACCTCTAATTGTTGGACTAGGTTCGTGAATGCTAAAAATCCCTCTACGTTGGTAACTTCTAGGATGACGGTAATAATTTTCTATTCCCAGTGAATTTCCTAAATAATCGGAAATTGTCATTTGTTTTTTATTTTGATTTTTTGCTAAATAGTAATCTAAGAAATTATCACTTGAATTTAAATGACCAATTAGGAAATATCTCTTTCTAGCTTGTGGGACATTGCAGTAGCTAGCATTTAAAACCACTGAAGTTAAACCATAACCATTTTCCTTGAAAATTTTTTTTGCATCAATTAATTTTTGTGTTTTTGTTATTCGTTCAACATTTTCCATAACGAACCATTCAGGTTTTACACTAGAAATAACTTCAGCAAAATTAACTGTAAGGTCCCCTTTTCCATTGTCCTCATTTTGTTTTCCTGCGCTAGAAAAATCTTGACATGGTGGTCCACCAATAATCATATCTGGTTTTAATGCTTGAAAAACAGAATAATTATCAATTTGTGATAAATCAGTTTCAATAATAGGATGGTCGAAATTTACTTTGTAAATTTCTATTGCTTTTTTCCAATTGTCAAATGCGGCTACAATTTCAAAATTTGCATTTTGAAAACCAAGTGATAATCCACCGCATCCTGAAAATAAATCAATTACTCGCATTTTAATAATTTAGTATTAATCAAATAGTTCCGATGAGTTAAAAATAATAGCATCAAATCTTCTCTCAGGACTTAACAAATTCTGACCGCCCCCAAAGATAATTTCTTTAATTTGATTTTTAGTTATTCTTGGAGTTGTAAGTTCATCACATTTCATGTAGGGTTGAGTAACTCTACCACTAACTGCAAATGCTTTATCATTTTTTGTATTATATGAAAGTTCATCAATAACTTTTCTGTGATTAATTTGACCATTCTTACTAAAATCAAACAACATTTTAAAAAGCCAAACAATAGTTCGAACCTGTCTTGTAATTTTGTTTCCTGCAATTTCAGTTCTTGCTACATCACAAAAAAGCTGAGCAAAAGCGAGATTACTCCAAATAAAAACATCTAGACAATTGTCTGCAAGTTTTGGTGATTTGCCTTCAGTTTTCCATATTGGCTGCATAACTAAAGGTTCCTGTACTAAAAGGTTTTCAAGTGCAATCTTATCAATTACTTCAATCATTTTTCTAATATAGGGAAGTACGTTTATTGCGTTTGTCCAATCTTCAATTATATCAAAATCAGCTCCAATTATTTGCTTAAGCTCTTCATTTTTATCTTTATAATTTATTGCTATGCTACAAGCTAAATAAACGATTGTATCTGGTCTAATTACAATTTCACAACCAAATCTATCATCGCTTAAATTACAAGTAGAATTGTCAGGTATAGCAGTAAGTTTAATTTCAAGACCTTTTAAACAATTTCCCTCATCTCTACTTTGTGTAACTAAATCGACTCTTGGGATATGCCCAATTAATAGTTGTTGATATGGAGTAAATGGATTTTCAAAAGCATAAAATAAATTATCATCTGTTGGTTCAATGCCAAAAAGTTTTGCTGAACTAATTTTTCCGTGTACTACTTTAAAATTTTCGTCAAGGGTTAAGTAAACATTTTCAAGACCTTGTTTATCCATAAATGATGCTAGAGCAGCTGGCAAAGAAGAATTAAACTGATTTTTGCCCCAAGATTCTTGCTGCGTAAAATCTCTGTTGGAGTGTGTTAATCCAAATAGACCTGGTTTTAAGATATCTGCCATTTTTGTGTTGAATGTTCGTTAGCAAATGTACTGTTTAAAGTTATAAATTTAATGGTGAATCCTTAAGTTTATAAGTTAAAATTTCACCTTGTTCTTTGCTTTTGCTTTAGTAAATTAAATCTTCCCTTTGGTAAATCATATTTAATACCGCACCCGTCGTTGAGATTATCTTCCCTTTTGGAACGCCTACTCTGTTGAGTAGCATAAGCATTTGTTTAGCTGTAAGTTTTAGTTTCATATCCTTCGTTTAATGATAAATATCTTGCAAATACACCCAAACACCAATTAAAAAAAACTATTCTCCAAAATGAGAGTATACACTCACATTACATAATGAATTGATGGCTTTTGCTAGTAATTATGAGATAATTCAATAGAGCAAATACAGGAGCGTCTAAGCTCAATAAGTACAGATAAACTACTGATTAAGCTTAAAAATGGAACCAAATTTTACCTTGATTTTTTTTTTGAATATCGATAGGGGTATATATCAACATTCGAAAAAACCTCTAATAGTAGGCGGGTAACGGTTAACTTGATATTGAAAAAAAAAGAATTAATAACAGAGGAAGGGGCCTCCCGGCCCACCAATTATTAATTTATGCAGAACCTAAAATATGACTTTGAATAACATAATTAGCTTTTGGATTAAATCTATCTCGAATTAATAAACTTTGTCTTTCATTGTATCATTTTTTCCGAATACAATAGTGGCATCCACGAAATCTAATTCCTCACCACTATTGATTTTTTCTCGTAAGATGGACTTTATCCTATCGCTGAAATTTAAATTATTAGTATCTACTTCTAATACTGAAATCTTTTCTTCTGCTGGACCTTGTGTCTTTTTTATTGCCTTCAAATCAACTTTGGCTTGTGTAAGAGCTTCTATATCGAGATTTTGTTTTTCTTCATTAGACAATTTAGCTACGGTCTTAATTCCATATTGCTGAATCACGGTATCCATAACCTTTTTTACTCTTGTTGCATGTTTTGGATAAAAAAACAAAGCATCATAAACATATCCAACATAAATGCCTTCTTTATTTAGTTCCTGAATAACAGCTGTCATCACCTCAACTTCTTTTACAAATAACCTTCGTGAAGTAATCTTATGTTTGTACTGAGTTTCATATTTCTCAGTAATAACATTCTGAAGCATTCTCGGCTCATTTTGTTGATAATATGGGTAAAGTGGAGATTGTTTCATTTGCCAAACTTCTTTATTGAAGAATGACAAATGTTCTTTTTTTACCGTCTTTACATCGATTGTCAGCTCTGAACCTAAATCATCATGGGTTAAATTAGATGTGGACCCGTTGTACAACGTAATGGCTATATTTGGATGCAGACAACTATAATCACTTTCAACATGAATGTTCCCATTAACTAAAACTAAATTTCTTATCCAACTTGGCATAAGTGTAAAGGAATCAACCACACGACCACCGCTAGCCTCACCTCCAACCGTAGGAATCAACAAACCATTATCAGTTAAATATTCAAATATCTCAATAGCATCGTCCACGAAAGAGAGTTCTTTATGATTCTTATAATATGTTCTAGCGTGTCCATTCAACTTCCTTAGTTTTTTACCCTTCTTTGTCACGTATCCTAAAGCAATTAACCTTTCTGCTTCCTTTTTAATTTCATCTATACTCGGAAGAGTAATATCCTGATAGAATCGGATTAAATTATCACAGATTGGATTCTTTTTAGCTTCACTTAAAACCCTGTAATAATGCTTATTTAGAAGACTTATAGCCTCTCTTGTTTTTAAATCACAACTCTCTATTCCTTTGCCTACATAAGGTTCTGTCAATCGATAAAAATGATTCTTTTGTCCTTTAATAGGTTTATAGTCGCATTCGAGTATTGCCCCTCTTTTCAAGGGTTCTTCAAGTGCTCTTATTACTTTTTTATAGGTCATGGGACTTAGGCTTAAAAAATCTCGTAGATATTCGGCTCTGAGCGATTTCCATCCGTCAGGTTGACTGCCGTTTTTAATATTGAAATAAGTTGAATTTAATTGGCTACAAAACAACAAACACAATTCAATGGCTACCTCAACATCCTTATGGATATCTTTTAATAGTGGTCTCGACACATATTTTCGGATTACATGTTCCACTTTGCTAGGTATTTTAATCTTATTATTGTTGATTACAAATAGCGCTAATTGAGCAGAAATATCGGAGCTAACATTGTCGTCATTATAGTCTGTAACCCTTGGTATATCTAGTATTTCTTTCTCTTTTGGCAACGCCCTTTTTAATACATCATTATTGAATAGATAAGTTGATTGATGAGATGGTTCAAATTTTCCTAATAAAGATTTATAGGTATAGTTATCATCGAATTGAAGATTATTATCAAAATGATATATGTTTGATAATAGGAATTGCTGTTTTTGCATGGTTTCATAATTATTCTGCTTTTATGTTATTTAAAATTCTGCTTCTTTTGACTGGGGCAGAACCCAGATAGGAGCTAACTATCTGGACCCAGTTATCACCTTTCATGGCAATATTATCAACGATACTTCTTTCTATTTTAATAATCAATAGCAAAAGCATCCGAAACGGATATTTTTTTTAGTTTTTTTTAATGGTGAAACTAAATGGGCAATCACATCAACAGTCATTGCTAATCCTATACTTTTTATTTTATTGGTTTTTGAAACATTTGGTACGTTTGAAACATAACCATCAGGAATTGTCATAAGCCTTTCACTTTCCAAAACACTTGGTAAGCGATAGCATCCATTTGGAAAATCATATTCATCAAAACCTGAACGAGATTTTCCAATGTATCCTGATTTGTGAAGTATAAAAGGATAATCTAGCAATTTTTGTTCGGATGGTTGGTCAGCAAATTGTTTATCCTTATATATTAGGTTTCCAATATTCATTTTATAGTACCTAAAAATCCCGTTGGTTAAAGTACAATTGCTACCTAACAGCACATTAGCTTTTTCTTTGTCAACATAACCATTGACAACAATATCTTGGTATTTGATTTTTTTAGGTTCTGGAACTCCAACATTAGGAATATTGGTCCAGTAAAGTCTTCTTCTATTGGCAGGTGCAATATCCGCTGAATTTATCTTTACTAATTTTACATCAGGAAATATTTCCGAAAGTTCATCAGTAATTATGTCTCGGTCCTTTGCCGTCATACTAGCAACATTTTCCATTAAAAAATAAAGTTTCTTATTAGTTGGTGCAAATAGATAGATATCACGAATGATTCTTTTGGCTTCATAAAACAATTTTGATTCAGTTCCTTCAAGACCTCTTCGGTCCACAGGATTGATACTACTCAAATTTGTGCAAGGGCTTCCAAAAACGACAAGGTCAATTTCATTTCTTAAATCGATACCATCAATCTTGCAGACATCACCCAGTTGGATAAAATTTGTATCACCAGAATAATGATGATTCTGAATTGCTAGCGCATGAGGACAAATTTCGCTACTGTAATATTTATTGATTTTTATTCCTGCTTTTTCAAGCGCAAGTTTCGCACAACTTATACCATCGAATAATGATAAGACATTAATTCCGTCTTGATTGATTTGGGTTTGATTCATAATATTTATCTGTTTTTAGATAAATATTTCCCCATGTCAAAAAAGACAGATTTTGTAATGGCAAATAGCAATTATTTTGAAAAACTCCCTATTTACGGGCGATTCCGCGTGAAAAAAAATAAAATATTTTCAACGTACCCTGGCGCAGGAAGAAAATTCCTTGTACACTCGCAGTGTACAGCAAACAAGTAGAAACGTGAAAGCAAAAACAAATACAATGGAAGTAGCCAAAACAATATTGGGACAGATTCAATATGCAGACCGTTCTGCATTAATGGCGTGGGGAGCACAAAATTTCGTAGCAATAAGTGAATCAAAAGAATTTCAGGGTGGAATAGCTTTTCAGGTAAATGGACTAACTCATCAAGGTTGGGTTAAAGTGTGCCTTCGTTGGGTAGATGACTACACAATCATTTTTATAAATAAAAAGAGAGAAGTTGTGAAAACGGTCGAAGGGGCTTATTGTGATATGCTGATTCCTGTGATAGATTGGATTGAAGGAAAATAATCAAAACCTTTTTTTGACTTTGCCGTTTTAGTTTTAGACTATAACCATATAATGAAGCAACCTATAATTCATAAACCCTTATAAAATGAATCAAATGTTTTAAAATAACTCTGAGCCTAATTTTAAAACAAAAACAACTAAAAATTCAATATTATGTATTACTTCTATTCCAGAATCTCAACTTCCCAACAAAATTCAAGTCGTCAACTTGGAAACTTCAAATCTCATGTCGACTATGATGTCAAAAGAGTATTCATTGAAAAAATTCAGGGTAATGTTCCTTTTTTTGAAAGACCTGAAGCAAATAGAATGTTTGACGAAATAACAGACAATCCAAAAAATTGTACCGTTGTGGTAGATTCTATTGACCGTTTGGGAAGGAATCTACTTGATATTCTTCATACAATCGAAACATTTACAAAAAATGGAATAAACCTAAAATCTCTAAAAGAAGGTTTTACGACCTTATTAGATAATGGTCAAGAAAATCCAATGGCTAAACTTGTAATTAGTGTAATGGCGAGCATTGGAGAAATGGAACGTAACCGAATCAAGACTAGAACCGCTGAAGGAATAGTAATAGCTAAAGCATTGGGTAAATTTACAGGTAGAAAATTAGGAAGTTATCAATCCGATGAAAAACTATTGCAACGTCACCAAACAATTCAAAAAAAACTAATTAAGGGATTGACGATTCGTGAAGTTTCAGAAATTACTGGAGCTTCAAGTGCTACTATTGTTAAGGTAAAAAAGGTTATGAAAAACAGAAATTTAATATAACTTTTCATATAGGAAAAAAGCTAAAAAAATTTGAATGCATCCGATGTAATATATCTTTCATCAATGGAGAAGCAGGCAGGAACGGTAACTGGAGATTTAAGTTTTAGATTTATTCATAGCAATTATAATTCCATATCAAAATCAATATTTTCACAAAGCATAACAAATGCTTTTAAAAAGGTTGGGTTATAAAATTTCAAATCATACAACTTGCAAATTTCAGATTCTGAACTATAATAATTCTCCTTATATTCATAATACATAAAAGGTGGCTCATCAGTTAATGTAGCATCAAAAGTGGTTATAATGTATAATGAACAATCTTCTTCTAAAAGTTGAAAACTGACAATTTTCGACCTTTTAATAGGAGACCATAATAACAAAATCAATGGTTTTTTTCTTCTTTCTTTAAAGACTAAAAAGAATTCTTCCGCTTTTTTTACAATCGCTACAGCTTCTTTTCCTGTGTTATCTAATGAATCATCATAAAATAGCAGATATTCAATATTATCCTTAAAATCAATTTCTAAATTATTATTTAAAGCTAATTTGAGTTCATCAGGAATATCGTCATTTAAATATAAAGTTTTTATATCTTCCAAATCAAAATGAAAATATTGGTGAATATAAAATTCCATATCTGCCCCATAATCCTTAATATCATTAATATTCTCGGAAGAGGTTAGAATATCAAATTTGGGGTTAATTTTCCATTTACCATGTATATCTATCCAACCGTACTTATTTTTTATTGAAGCCTTTGCATAGCCAAATTCATCAAAGCTGTCCAGTGTGTCATAAACAGCTGGTAAAACCCATTTCCCCTTTGAATTTACAATTCCATATTTTCCATTTATACTTTTAGCAACTGCTAATCCTTCTTTATCAAAATTTCCAATTATTATGTCTAGGTCACCTACATTTACCAATTCATTATAGATATTGTAAAAACTATTATTTTTCTTATTTTTTAAATTAGAGTATCCGCTAGCGTCATCGTAAAAATCATCATCCGATGGCTCAATAATGGTATTATTTTTTATTTCTATTTTTGCAGTATTATTATTTAAGCGGAATCCTAGCGCTTTATCTCCTATTAAAGAATAAATATAATCGTATTTTGGTTCAACAATGACAGATTGAAAATTTTCATCCATAATACCATATTTATAATTAATATTAATAATTACGATACCATTTTCATTGAATTGAGGAGCTGATTTAAATATCGGATTCATTATCCAATTTTTATCAATATCTATTACACCATAGATAAAACTCTCAACTTCAACACTAAAGTATTCACCACAACTTTCACAATTTTTAAATTCAGGAGCTATAATCCAATTACCTTCACGGTCAATAACGCCATAAATTGAATTCATACCAACACAAGCATAACCCTTATTGTTAAAAGTTGAAATATGAGTATAAATTGGATATAATATCCATTCTCCATTACTGCCAATAAAACCAAATAAATCATTCTCTTTAGCAACAGCAAAACCTTCAGTATCAAAAAATCCAATATAATCAAATCTGAAATCAATTATATATTCACCTTTAGAATTTACAACACCATATTTACCATTTAAATTTGCAATAATCTGCCCCTCGGCATCAAAATCAGATAAGCTATCGTAAATAGGTTCAATATAAATTTTAAAATCTGAATTCACTATACCATATTTTCCGTTAATTCCAATATTGTAAGTTTTTGACGATTCTACAAAGTTTAAAGAATCATATTTCATTTCAATTAAATATTCTTCTTCGTCATTAATTAAACCTTCTTTATTATCAATTAAAACCAAGAAATTATCATTCAGAAGTTCTAAGCTGTCAAATTTTGCTTCAACTATTATATTGCCTTTTGAATCAATTATCCCTCGTAAATTGTTTTCAATAAACTTATAATAATTCTTAATATTAAGTTTAACTAAATTTTCAAATTGAGGCTCAATAATCCAATTTCCTTGATTATCAATTAATCCAAATTTTAATTTATAGCCTTCTTGTATGGAAGCTATATAAGTATTTTCAAATTCACTTGACATAATAAACTATTGAGTAGATTTGCCATAAATTTATTGGTTTTTCGGATATTTAACACCTATCAATTAGAAATTACCTTATTTAGTTTTAATATTATATTTTAACATTTATGAATGCAGTTCAAATTCAAGACCTTATAAATAAAATTGGTGAGTTTAAAAGTAATGTGGATACAAACTATTACACCAAAGAAGATGTTTATGAATTAGAATTAAATATAATTAAAAATTATTTGAGTGAATTTAGTCAAAAATTGGAAATTCAATTAAAAGAAAGTAGCGGAACCAACATATTAGATAAATTGATTAGTACCATCGATAATATTGTTGAAGAATTAGAAAAAATATATCACTCCTATAGAATAAAATTTGTTGAATCAAGAAATTCAGATTTTAAAAATTCAATTCCAACTATTTGCAAAATAATAGATTGTAAAATAGATTGCTTATTTAAAATCAAAAAAGATTTACAAACTAAAATCATCTTTTTTGATTGCAAAATTGAATCCGATTTTGAAACTTTAGTGATAAATAGTGTTAATGAAATTTCAGAAAGTCAAATACAAGATGAGATATCTGAATCAATAGCTGATAATAAAATAAGTATAAATGAGAATCCATATCCAAGGATATTTGTCAATCATAATGCTTTTCTACTGTTTGAAATACTTAAAAAGAATATTTGTAAAGTTGAAAGAACTCAATTAGCTGACTATAGCTTCATATTTAGAAAACTTCAAAAAGATAATGAAATATATTCTGATGTAGCAGAAAAAGCATTTCGCACCTTTCTTGACGAAAATTATAAAATAGCATTACCAAAATTAAAAATACTGGATTACTGCACTACAGACTTAAAACAAAGCATTTACAATGATGCGAGGATGTAATCGTCCCCAAAAAGAACGTTCTTGATTCCATCAGGAACAACCTACTATATACTTTTGTCATGTCGAAAGGAAGTAATGAAGCTTCTTTTACTAAACAAATGATATGAAAAATTCAATAACAAAAACAGCAAACAATTTTATTACAAGCAAATATGTAGTAAGCATACACATCCTTAAAGTGGATAAAAAAGGTAATCGTAAAAATGAAAATTTAGAATACATTTTTGACGAAGGGGAATTATTAGAAAAAAGAAAAAGTGCTATTGAAAAAGCACAAGAAATTATGCATTCTTATGATAATGATGAAAGCTTTTCCTCTCCTTCCGAAGCTCATGCAAAAAGTTTTAAAAACTTTAAATCTTATTCTATTGATATCTATCTGGTAATTGAGGATGAAGGAGAGCAATATGATTATCACATTTACGGAGATGAAGAAATCCTATATGAAGCCTTAGAAGCTGAAGCAAAATTTTTTAAAAAAGAGTTTGAAATCACCAAATTAATTAAAATTGACGATTATGAGGATGAAGAGGTTGAAGTAATTGAAGAAAGCCTTGGATTTTTTTTAACCTATAGCCTTTAATAGTGTTTTAAATCTACAAAAAATACTAAATCCCTATTACTCTTCATCTAGTTACAAATACTAGTCGTTAACTAGATTAATTTCTTTTCATTTCTGAAAGGAGATTCCGAAACAATTTTATCAAAAAAAATTACCCAACAATTGGGTACAGGACTTCCTATGTCTTAATAAAAGTAATCATAAACAATTAAAATAATAAATCTATGGCTGAAAATAGCAAAATTGAATGGACTCATCATACTGCAAATCTTTGGTGGGGATGTACAAAAGTACATTCTGGATGTGACAACTGTTACGCATTATCCTTCGCAAAAAGAGTTGGTAATGATGTCTGGGGCAATGATAAACCCAGAAGAATGATTAAAGATGTTTGGTCTAAGATTAGAAAATTTCAAAAAGAGGCAAAAAAACTGAATGAAGTTCACAGAGTATTTGTTGGTTCGATGATGGACATCTTCGAAAAACCAATGCCGTTAGTGGACCATAATGGAAATCCATATTCTGAAGATGAAAGTGAATTTTGGAAGACAGGACAATTGAGAGATAAGTTCTTCAATGAAGTAGTTCCTAATTCACCTAATTTGATGTTTCTCCTTCTAACCAAAAGACCTTCGAATATCAATAAGTATATTCCTGAGAGCTGGAAAGAGAATCCACCAAAAAATGTAATGTTTGGAACTTCACCTGTAAACCAAGAGACTGCAAATAAGTTAATTCTTCAACTCTCAGAGGTAAATGGTTTAAGATTTCTATCTATAGAACCACAACTTGAGAAAATCGATTTAATGATTAAGGTTAATTATGAAACCGATAAAGTCTTATTGGACATGGTTGACTGGGTAATTCAAGGAGGTGAGTCTGGACATTACAGAAGGACTTTTGATACGGATTGGGGTAGATTGATTAGAGACAACTGTAAAGAAAAAGGCATTCCGTTTTTTTTCAAACAGATAGATAAAAAATTGGAAATACCTCAAGATTTATTGATTAGAGAATTTCCAATAAGTAAAAACGAAACAATAAATTTAAAAAAAGCAAAATGAAAACCAAAATGGTAAAATTAAAAAGTGTGACAGTAAAAGAATTAAAAGTTATTAATGAAAACTCAACTAAAGCTAACTTCAATAGGATTTTTGATATTGATAGCTTAGTAAATGATGGAATCCTAAGTGATATCCCTGATTTTGCCTATAATGTACAACTTTGTATGGTTCACCCAAATCATGATGGTAGCATAGCAATGAGGGTGTATTTAGGGACAAACAAAGGATTCAATCGATTGATAATGGATATGACTCCAGAAGATTATGACGGCTTATTTAAAATGAAATTTAGAGTAGTTGCTTAATCAAAATATAGTCTGCTCAGACTGTTAAATTTTAGAGAATCTGATTCACAATTCTCTATTGTAAATCTATCTGATTTCTGTTCAGAAATCAATAAATCAAAGTAAAAAAAATGAAATTTTTGAAACTCATCTTATTGGGTCAGAATTTCTATTGCTTAATATTAAAAAATAAAAAATTATGATAAAAAGTAAAAAAAGCGGTTACGGGAAACTAACCCAATCAGAATTAGAAGGAGTATATGCTGTACTCAATGGTAAAATAGTGGATTTAGAACCAATAAATTGGAACTATAACTTTATTCAAGACATACTAAACGGTGTGTCTGAAAATATTCTATCGGCAACAGCGACAAGTAGATTATTTAAAAAGCTGTTTTTGATGTCAAATTCAGAGCTACTTAATATAATAATTAATAGTGATACATATTGGGGAATTTCGGATAGTGATTACGAAAGATTTGCTAAAATATCTCCAAACGCAAAACGATTTCAGGTACTAGAAGAGCAATCGCCTTTTATTTGTGATATGAATATAAGTGAACTTCAATTCTTGATGATGTCTCAAACTTTAAAGAATGACTTAATTGTAACTGTACGTGAATCTGATTCAAATAATAATGAAGAAGAAATGGTAACTATCTCGTCTGCTAACAGAGAAAATTTTCATGAATTATTGGACGATTTAACTTTAAACGACAAAAGTATAAGTATTCAAAAATTGCAGAAAGTTAAAGAAGGCATCTTTAAATAAAATTATTAAAAGCCAGTTTTATGATTACAAAACACCATCTAACTGGCTTTTTTACTTTAAAATCACAACTAAAATTAATGATATCAACATCAAAAAATAGAATGTATCTCAACGAACTATCTTCTCTGATAAACAGAAAGGATAAAAGAAGTGTGCGTTCATGGTGTTTGAAAAATCATTTACTAGTTTACAAAGACTCATCAGGTGAGTATGTAATAAAAGAAGAGTTTGAATTAGCTTATAATATGCCTTTAATATTGAATTTAAAAGCCACCTATGGTGAATCTTGGGTGGATTATTACAAGTTGTATGAGAATGGTGAGCTATACAAAATATTGGATTTTCCCGATTTAAAGAAAGTTATGAAAACGGGTTATGTTCCAAAAGGCAAATTGTCTAAGAAATTATTTGACGGGTCACTTAAATAAATTACACTCGCACTAAATCTAAATTATAGACTATGAAAATATTAAAATATAAAAAATTCGCTGGTTTGCACATTGTGTGCAAAAAATGCAATAAGCTTATCGAGGTGTCTCAAGAAGCTTACAAGGACTGTAAGCATCCTATTGACAGACAACGATACAAAGCGATACTCAAACAAAATGGAAGTCGTAAAACGAGAGATTTAAGGACATTGGAGTATGATACTGCAATAGAAGAATTACTAGAATTTAAGCGTGAACTATCAAATCCAGTCCAGTTTGTTTCTCAAATTCCTCATATTGAGACTAAACCTGAATTATTTAAAGATTGTATTATGATGTTCAGCGATTGGCTAGAAAATGTAGACGTTCCTTTCTTCGAACAGAAAGTTAGAAGCAGAGAATACATTCGTGATACTGTAGGGTACGTTTGTAAACTAAAAATATATTTAGAAAACAATGGTCACAAAACTGATAAAATGACAATCTACCAAGTTGACAAAACTATTGTAAATAAGTATTTTGAAGAACTTTATCAAAAAAGCAAAAGTATTGCTACATATAACCACAATATAAGGGCTCTGAAAGGTTTTTATAAATTTTTAATAGCAACTAAAGGTTATGACCTAATCAATCCGTTACAGTACGCTAAATTAAAAAACGAAGCACCTAATCCCATTAATGTTGATGATAATGATTTCTACAAAATAATGAATTGTTTAACTGAAGAAAATTCTATTCAGATTTATAAAAATGGGGTAAGAAAGAACCGATACAGGCCATATATTAAAGAAGCTTTTGAATTGATAGCATATTCGGGAATGAGAATAACCGAAGCAATCTCAATTAAATACTCTGACATTGTATTGACCAAAAATGGAGAAATCGACTATGTCATTGGAGTTGATTATAAATACGAAAAAGCTCATAATCATGACAAATCTAAACCTAAAAAAATCGTTCCCATTCCCTACTCTCCAGAATTAGCAGATTTATTAAAAAGACTCGACTACAAGAATCATTTAGGAGAAGACAGATATTTAATTGGAGCTGATGAAAATATTAGCAGAGAATCGATGGCTAAACAGCTTTCTCATTCATTTGGATTTTATAGAAACAAAGCTGGCATCACAAGCCCCATTGGATTAAAGCATTTAAGAAAATCATTTTTAACAAAAATAGAGACTCAAACTGGATTGGTCGAATCTCTAGGTTATCAAAAAACAAAAAGTGTAATCCAGAATAATTATTTGGTAAAACCCGAAGTTGCTAGAGCTGTTAAAGGAAAAGGATTTAGATTATTTAATCCAGATGTGATTTAATCAACCTCAACAAAATATAACTAGAATAAAATTCAGAGTGATGATGAAAGTACACTTAAAAAGTACACTTACACCAAATAAAAAAGCCTTACATTTCTGTAAGGCTTTGATTTTTAACGTGGTCCCACCTGGGCTCGAACCAGGGACCACCTGATTATGAGTCAGGTGCTCTAACCAGCTGAGCTATAGGACCGGTTTAGAGGATGCAATATTACTACTATTTTTCATTCACTCCAAATATTTTAAGACATCATTTTAATTTAATTTTAAATCTTTCTTCGAATCTCAAAAATGAAATTGATTTTCAACATCTTATTCAAAAATTAAAATGACATTTTTTTATTTAATTTCTTGGCAAAGCTCCACCAAAACGCCATTTGTATTCTTCGGATGCAGAAAAACAACCAATTTATTGTCGGCTCCTTTCTTCGGAACTTCGTTAATCAAGACAAAACCTTCACTTTTCAAGCGTGCAATTTCAGCTTCGATATCATCAACATCAAAAGCGATATGATGAATTCCTTCTCCTTTTTTCTCCAGAAATTTAGCAATCGGACTTCCTGGATTTGTTGCCACCAAAAGTTCGATTTTATTATTTCCTGTTTGAAAGAAAGAAGTTAAAACGCCTTCGCTTTCTACAGCTTCCATTTTATAAGACGGAACACCAAGCATTTTTTCAAACAAAACATTAGCATCATCCATGTTTTTTACTGCAATCCCGATATGTTCTATTTTATTCACCATCTTTCCAAAATTATTGATTCAAATATGTATTAAAATACCCGCATTCTGCAATTACATCCTGATAATATTTCGTATCCGAATAGTCTTTTCTTAAAGCTTTGAATGAGTTCCAAGCAATAAAATTAACCTTATCATCTTGAATTTCCCAATAGCTTCTTATGTTATTGTATTTTTTATTGTAATAATCATTTCGTTCGCATTTCGAAATCAGATACAAACATTTTGCTTTTTGCTCTTTGTTCGAAGCCGCTTCAAAAGCTTTTTGATAATACATTTTAGAAACCGAATTATTCGTAATCATATCTTTCATCGAATCCCTAAACGAATACGGACTCGATCCGTAACCTACGATGCTTATTTCATAAAAAGTTCTTCCGTTTCCAAAATGAGAAATATTGTAAAACGCATTTCCTAACAAAAGGCTGTTCGTGTAAACATCTTCTTTTTGAGCCAATTTATCTTGCATAGATTTTATTGTCGTCAAGAAATCCATGTAAGTATATTTTTTCTTCTGATACGCAGCGTGCTCACAATCGTGGCAATCTTTTATATTACCGTTAAACGGATTTCCTAAGAATTTAACGTGCTGAACAGAATCAGTTTGTTGCATAAAAGCAATTGCTTCTGGAATTTTGTTTTTGAAAGTCGCTTGAATTGCTTGAAAATTATTAATGTCTTTCAATTTCAAACTATAAATTCCCGCACCAATTTTCTCGATTTCGCTCTTGTTAGATTTTTCTAAGAAAGATTTTATTGCCAACAAATTCTTTTCATTATCATAATAAGCATTTCCGTCATTCCAATAACTATAGCGTGATTCACCATAAATTTCAGCCATCACAAAATTGCCGCTTTCTTTATACAAATGCGACAAATAGCTTCTGCTCCATGAAGAAGCATTTTGATAACGAAATGTGTCTCCTTTATAATTTTTAGGAAGTTCAGTGTACAGCCAGTTCAAATCAGCTAGAATTGTTTTCTCATTTTTATCTGTCAGCTTATCGATCTTACTTAAATTATTCACAAAACGCAACAAACGAAGTTGCATTCCTGCCAATTCTGTTTTAGGAAGTGTTTTTTCAGCTTTAGTATAATTCTTATCCGCATTAGCATAATCGCCTTTTAACGTTTGAAGATATCCAAGTGAAATGTCCCATAAATATGGTTTGTCAGTATTTCCAGCAGCAGAAATTTTCGCAATTAAATCAAAAGCGCTATTGTCAACTTTTGCTTTGTTTTCTAAATATATTTTTAGTTTACAAACGTACCCTACAGTATCACGAATGTATTCTCTGCTTCTAACTTTCTGTTCGAAGAAAGGAACGTCTACATTTTCTAGCCAATCGCTGAACATCATAATACAATCTTTAAATAATTCAGGTTTAGTCTCAATATGAGGATCTAATTCGTAGATTTTTTCAATCGCTTGTTTTTCATCTTTATAATATCCGTGAATTGCCCAAAGCGCTGCTTTTTCTTTATTGTTTTTTGCCAAAGCCAAAGCCTTAGTCCAATCTGACTCGTTTTTTGGCTTAAAACTATAAGCTGTTACAACACGTAATTCAGGGCAATTATCAAAAACTTGCGCGTATAAATAATTTGAAGTCGCAAATTTTTTCTGCTTATAATTAATTCCGGCAACGTAAGCCAAAGCACGATAATACAACGTATTTTTAGCAACAGAACTTTCTGTTTTATTAAAAAAGTCAATTGCTTTTTGTTTGTCGTTACTATAAAAACGCGCTTTCATAGTCAAGAACCAATATCTGTTTTTCAAAAACGGATCTGACAAAGTATTGTAAACATTTTCTATTGACTGAATCATTTTGGCATCATTGAACGTTTTTGCCACAACAGGATCGTAACTCCAATAATCTTCTCCGATAGAAACGGTTTCTATTTTCTGAGCTAAATACAGAAATTCGACAAAGTTTTTCACTTTCTCATCTTTCAGATTAAGCTTTTTGCCCCATTTCTGAGTGCTTTTATTTTCCTTTTTCGTTTTATAATAAACATGCAAGCCTTCAATTTCTTCTTTGTTATTGATCACATTTTTATCATCAGAATAATATCTTGGCTTTTCGTCTCCAATCAAAAAATAATTGACTGTAGTTGTATCGACTTTTCCTTTAAGATAATCTGCCCAATCTGATTTTATGTTTTTATTAAAACGAGAATTATGCTGCGTATCAAAACCAATTCCGTAGAAAATTCCGCCCGATAAAAACAAAGGCGAATACGATTTATCAGCAAAAGTTTCTGGAGTAAAATTTGAATTATAAGATCCTAAATAATCCCAATCTCCATCTGCGCAGGCGTATATAATTCCAAATGCGGAAAGCAAAATGGCACTAGAAGCAAGAAATAATCTGCTTAAAAGTATTTTTTTCATAATTGTTTAAATTGAATTCGTCTAAATCGTAAAATATAATTTCGTTTGGCTTTTCGACAAGATTATCTTGCAAATCTTCTGCCATTTCTTTTAAATCTTCAGGTTTTATTTCCTCTATTTTTAAGAGATCATTTTCTTCATAAAAAACACCATTTTTATAATTAGATTGTTTTACTCTGAAAAAAATCGGACTTGTTTTTTCAAAATTGAAATCTTTCTCTAGTTCTCTACTATTGATTTTAGAACGAAGTCCGATCACTTTATTATTTCTAATATGAACTCCCCAAGAATAAATTGGAAAAGCAAAATCAAGATGCAACGGATATCTTTTTAAACTTTTAAGATATCGTGCCGCCACTTTCTGATCGTAAATAGAATTTAACGAATCTGACGCAATCGAACCCATATTGTAATACATCAAAACTCCAGAATCTACATTTGGGATTTTTGTTTTTTTGAAATATTTCACCTGATGCAATCGAATCGTCGCTGAAAGTTTCTTCTTCGAAAGTTTTTTAAAAACCTCTATAAATTTCAAATAATTCCCTTTGCTTTTTAGCGTCCAATCACAGTCAATTTGAATTTCCTGACACGCAATTTTATTTTTAGAATTGATCTGTTCTATTAAACCAAACGTTTTTTGAGCCAGATCGTTTACATCCAAATTAGATTGCAACATGACTTTGTTCTGAATAAAAACAACTGGAACAATAGCATATTCTTTCGGATTTTCTTCAAAACGAACAGGACTTATGGGAATCGGAAAATTTGTTTCTGGATGAAGTCCAATGTCAAAATACCTCACATAAAGTTTCTGAACATTGTTTTCTTTCAATGCTTCTTTTTCCGTTTCAGAAAACTTGAACATTGTTTTCCAGTAATAAAAGGAGATTACAGGTTTTTCGCTTTTCGTGCACGACAACATTAAAAAGAGAAACAAAACTGGGAAAAATCGCTTGAACAAAACTTAGGAAAATTACATTTTAATTCAAAAGTAAGAAATTATAGCATTTTAAACACTAAAATTTTTGAAGATTTCCAAAATGCCAAATCCTAATAAATGGCTAAAAAATTTCAATTAAAGCAAATATAATCGTTATTTTGTGCAATCAAATTGAAAAACCATTATGTTGAAAAACACTCTAAAATATATTGCATTTATAATTTTAATATCAATGATAAGCTGCGCCAAAAGAGGCAGTATTACCGGCGGTTTAAAAGATACTTTGGCTCCTGTTTTGGTCGGAAGTATTCCAAAAAATTATACTACAGATTTTAAAGGAAATACTATTACTTTATATTTTGATGAATATATCAAACTTAAAAACACAAACAAACAGCTGATTATTTCTCCTCCTTTAAAAAATGAGCCATTAATCACGCCTCAGACTGTCAGCAAATTCATAAAAATTGAACTTCGAGATGATTTACAGCCAAACACGACGTATAGTTTTAATTTTGGACAAGCGATTACAGACAACAACGAAGGGAATGCTTTAGATCAATTCAAATATATTTTCTCAACGGGACCGCACATTGATTCTCTTAAATTGAATGGAAGAATTAAAGATTCTTACGGAAAATATGTAGACAATTTCGTTTCTGTAATGTTATATGAAGTAAATGATAAATTTAAAGATTCTACCATTTACAAAGAATTTCCGCGTTACATTACGAATACTTTGGATAGCATGAGAACTTTTCAGTTTGAAAACCTAAAAGAAGGAAAGTATCTTTTGGTGGCGCTGAAAGACAAAGGTTCAAACAATAAATTTAATCCGAAAGATGATAAAATCGGATTTTTGAAAAACTACATCACTATTCCGTCTGACTCTGTTTATGACTTAGAATTATTCAAAGAAACGTTGCCATTAAAAACTTTCAAACCAATTCAAGCTTCTGGAAACCGTTTGTATCTTCCGTATGAAGGAAAACAGAATTTCAAGAATTCAAAACCAAAAGTTGTCCTTAAAAACGGCAATGATGTTTTGGAAACGATTATAACGCAATTCCCTAAAAAAGACTCGCTTCAAGTTTGGTACAAGCCTGTAAAAGCCGATTCGTTATCAATGGAAGTTGAAAAAGGAGATTACAAGAAAAGATTTTCTTTTAAAATTAAAGCGTTAAAAAAAGACACTTTAAATATTAAAGCAGTACAAAACGGCCAGATTAATTTTAGAGATCGTTTTACATTGGAAACCGAAACGCCATTAGTAAAATTTGACAATTCTAAAATTAAATTGATTAATAAAGATTCTGTTGCTGTTCCTTACACAACAGAATATGATGAGTTTGACCAAAAACTTTATTTTGATTTCAAAAAAGAACCTTTAGAAAAGTATAGTTTCACTTTCTTGCCAGGCGCTTTGACTGATTTTTATGAAAAAACAAACGATACTTTATCGTATAAGTTGGCCACTAAGGAATACGCCGATTACGGGAATATTATATTGACGATGAAAAATGTAAAACGTTTTCCTATAATTGTTGAATTGACCAATAAAAAAGGAGACGTTGTTTTGGCTGAAGGATATTCTGAAGGAGCAACTACATTAGAGTTTAATTTATTGCAACCCGACGTTTTTACTGTTCGCATTATTTACGATGACAATAAAAACAAACAATATGACACTGGTAATTTCTTAGAAAAGAGATATGCTGAAGAAGTATTTTACAATCAGGAAGAATTTGATGTTCGCGCCAATTGGGATCGAAACGAGACAATTGACTTGAGCATTCCGTTTAATCCAGAAGTCGAGAAAAAACAAGACGATAAAAAGAAAAAAGAAGCTGAAAAGAAACGAAAAGCGTTTTAAAGCTTGATTTCAAACTGATCTCTATCGCTTAAAAAGTCTAATTTTTTACGCGTTTCATACATGGTGTTTTTGTCTAATTCAATGACAAAGACACCATTTTTTTCTTGTGGCTCTAAGATATAATTGCCTAAGAAATCTATCGCTTGCGAATGACCGATATGTTCATAATCGTGCGCATCGTTTCCAATTCTATTTACACCAACTACATACGAAAGATTTTCTATGGCGCGGGCTTTAAGCAAAGTATCCCAAGCATTAGTGCGTACTTTTGGCCAATTGGCAACATACAAAATGAGGTCGTAGTTTTCTACATTTCGAGCAAAAACCGGAAATCTCAAATCGTAACAAATCTGAAGGCATATTTTCCAATTCAGATAATGTACAATAACTTTCTCGTTTCCGCGCGTATAAACCTTGTCTTCGCCTGCTAGAGAAAAAGAATGTCGTTTATCGTAATATTGAATTTCGCCTGACGGAAAAACAAAAAACATTCTATTGTAAAATTTGCCGTTTTCTGTGATGACAACGCTTCCTGTAATTGCAGCATCTTTTTGTTTTGCTTTCAATTTCATCCATTCAACCGTTTCTCCTTGCATTGTTTCAGCAACCTCAGAAGCATTCATTGTAAATCCGGTCGAAAACATTTCAGGAAGTACAATTAGATTTACTTCCGACTGAATTTCATTGATTTTTAAATCAAAGTTTTCTCGGTTTTTACTCGCGTTCTGCCAAAAAAGATCGGTTTGAATTAAAGCTATTTTCATTTTAATGATATGAAAGTTAAAATCAGTTTAAAATTAAATCACAACAAGACTTGGAACAGCACTTTTATATGGCTGTAATTTTTCGTGATTTGGCTCTTCTTCGGTAATTACATAATTCACCTCAGACAAGCTCGCAATTTTCATTTTAAGGACCGTATTTAGCTTTTCAGTAATGGTTAAAACCGCAGTTTTTTTAGAAGCTTGAATCATTGCTTTTTTCACCTGAACCGTTTCCCAATCAGAATCAGAATAACCGCCGTCTACATCTAGAGCATTTGTTCCTAACACCAAAAGATCTGCTTTTATATTGGCTAATTGATGAAAAGCTTCTCCACTCACGCACATTTGGCTGTAAGAAGAAATGCTTCCGCCAATCATAATCGTTTTAATGTTTGGTTTATCTAAAAGCTGAACGGCCGTTAAAGCAGTAATAGTAAAAACCGTCAAATTGAGATCATTTGGAATCAATCGAATGAATTCTCGAATAGTGGTTCCACCATCAACAATTAAAACCATTCCATCATGAAGAAGACCAACGGCTTTTTCAGCAATAACTTGTTTGGCTTCGACAGCATAAGTTTGGTTAGAGGAAGAATAGTGATATCCTTTGGTCATGGCACCGCCTTTCACTTTAATTAAAAGCGAATCAGCATCAAGTTCATTAATATCACGGCGAACAGTATCTTCAGAAACGCCAAGTTTCGCCGAAAGAGTTTCAAAACTTACACGCGTGTGCAGGTTGATCTCTTTTAGAATATGATTTTTACGTTCTTCTTTGCTGTAATTTAAAACTTCATTTTCTGTGCTCATGCCAATTGATTTTTTACTATTTACAAAAATAAGAATTTAAATGTAGCCCGCGAAACCGTTAAACCTTAAAAAAGGATTTCATAAGTTCACAACAGAGTACAATCGAAATCAACAAAAAAACGCATCCAAATTAATGAATGCGTTTTTTCAAATATACTAAATTGTGTATTATCCTTTTAAGCTTGCCGCTAAATACTCACGGTTCATACGTGCGATATTTTCAAGCGAAATTCCTTTTGGACATTCAATTTCGCAAGCTCCTGTATTTGTACAGTTTCCGAAACCTTCCAAATCCATTTGGTGAACCATGTGTAAAACACGGTCAGTAGCTTCAACTTTACCTTGTGGCAATAATGCGTATTGAGAAACTTTTGCAGAAACGAATAACATTGCTGAAGAGTTTTTACAAGTTGCAACACAAGCTCCACAACCAATACAAGCAGCAGCATCAAATGATTTGTCTGCATCGTCTTTTGGAACTGGAATAGTATTCGCGTCGATTGTATTTCCTGAAGTATTTACAGAGATAAATCCTCCTGCGTGTTGAATTCTATCAAAAGAGCTTCTGTCAACAACTAAATCTTTAATTACCGGGAAAGCTTTTGCTCTAAATGGCTCGATAAAAATCGTATCGCCATCTTTAAACATACGCATGTGCAACTGACAAGTTGTTACACCTCTGTCTGGTCCGTGCGCTTCACCGTTGATGAATAAAGAACACATTCCGCAGATTCCTTCACGACAATCGTGGTCAAATGCTACAGGCTCTTCTCCTTTGTTGATTAGATCTTCGTTAAGAACATCTAACATTTCAAGGAAAGACATATCTGGTTCGATTCCGTCGATAGGATATTCTACAATCCCTCCTTTATCTTGTGCGTTTTTTTGACGCCATATTTTTAATGTAAGTTTCATAACCTTTTTCGTTTGAAAGTCATAAAGTCGAAAGTCGAAAGTCGCTTGGCACATTTTGCCTTTTGACTTTAAGACTTTGGCTTTCGACCAAATTCTTATTTATAACTTCTTTGAACTAATTTAATGTTTTCGTAATTAAGAGGTTCTTTGTGTAATACTGCATCACTTGGTTTTCCTTTGTATTCCCAAGCTGCAACGTATGCAAAGTTTTCGTCATCACGAAGCGCTTCTCCTTCTTCTGTTTGGTATTCCTCACGGAAGTGACCTCCACAAGATTCGTTACGGTGTAAAGCATCTTTCGCGAACAATTCTCCTAATTCTAAGAAATCGGCAACACGAGTTGCTTTTTCTAATTCCTGATTAAATTCGTTAGCGCTTCCTGGCACTTTTACATCTTTATAAAACTCTTCACGTAAAGCAGCAATTTCTTCGATAGCTTCAGTTAAACCTTTAGCATTACGAGCCATACCTACTTTATTCCACATAATTTTTCCTAATTTTTTGTGGAAGTAATCTACTGAGTGCTTACCATTATTATTGATAAATTTCTCAATTTGATCTTTTACCGCTTTTTCAGCTTCAATGAATTCTGGTAAATCTGTAGAAATTTCACCCATTTTAATATCTGGAGCTAAATAATCTCCGATAGTATAAGGTAATACGAAATATCCATCAGCCAAACCTTGCATTAAAGCAGAAGCTCCAAGTCTGTTTGCACCGTGATCAGAGAAGTTAGATTCTCCAATTGAGAAACATCCAGGAATCGTAGTCATTAAGTTATAATCAACCCAAGTTCCACCCATTGTGTAGTGAACCGCTGGGTAAATCATCATTGGAGTTGTGTAAGGATCCTCATCAACGATTTTGTAGTACATCTGGAATAAGTTTCCGTATTTACTTTTCACGATTGCAGCTCCTAATTTAGTTACCAAAGCAGCATCTTTATCATCTAAACCTTTTACATAAGCATCTTCAGTTCCGTAACGTTTGATTGCTGCTGCGAAATCTAAGTAAACCGCTTCTCCAGTTTTGTTAACTCCAAAACCAGCATCACATCTTTCTTTAGCTGCACGAGACGCAACGTCACGAGGTACTAAGTTACCAAACGCAGGATATCTTCTTTCTAAGAAATAATCTCTTTCGTCTTCAGATAAGTCAGTTGCTTTTTTCTTTCCTTCACGAATTGCCTGAGCATCTTCTAGTTTTTTAGGAACCCAAATACGACCGTCATTACGTAAAGATTCAGACATCAAAGTCAATTTAGACTGGTGATCTCCTGAAACTGGAATACATGTTGGGTGAATTTGTGTGTAACAAGGATTTGCGAAAAACGCTCCTTTTTTATGAATTTTCCAAGCTGCTGTTGCGTTACTTCCCATAGCATTTGTAGAAAGGAAAAACACGTTTCCGTATCCTCCAGAACCTACTACTACTGCGTGAGCAGAATGTCTTTCAATTTCTCCTGTGATTAAGTTACGAGCGATAATACCTCTCGCTTTTCCGTTCACGATTACAATGTCAAGCATTTCGTGACGGTTGTACATTTTAATTTTTCCACGACCAATTTGACGGTTCATTGCAGAATAAGCTCCTAACAATAATTGCTGTCCAGTTTGTCCTTGTGCATAAAATGTACGAGAAACCAAAGTTCCTCCAAAAGAACGGTTATCTAATAATCCGCCGTATTCACGAGCCAATGGCACCCCTTGAGCCACACATTGGTCAATAATATTACCTGAAACTTCAGCTAAACGGTAAACGTTTGCCTCACGAGCACGGTAATCTCCACCTTTTACAGTATCGTAAAATAATCTGTAAATAGAGTCACCGTCACCTTTATAGTTTTTTGCCGCGTTGATACCCCCTTGTGCTGCAATAGAGTGCGCACGACGTGGAGAATCTTGGAAGCAGAATGCTTTTACGTTATATCCTAACTCAGCAAGAGTAGCCGCAGCCGAACCTCCAGCCAAACCTGTACCAACAACAATAATATCTAAGTTACGTTTGTTAGCTGGGTTTACTAAATTAATATGATCTTTATAATTTGTCCATTTGTCCGCAATAGGACCATTTGGAATTTTTGAATCTAATGCCATTATAATTGATATTAATTATTGAAATGATGAAATAAAGCGATAATTACAAAAGCTGCTGGTACTACAACTGCAAACCAGTAACCAACTTTCGCTAAAAATCTAGAGTATTTGTTGTGCATCCCTACAGATTGAAGAGAAGATGCAAACCCATGCCACAAGTGGAATCCTAATAGGATAAATGACACACAGTACAATGCTGTACGAATTGGATCATGGAATTTGTGAACTAACTCACCATAATACCTTGTAGCATCTGGTGCTGTTCCAGCTATATATTTATAGCTAACTTCAGGAAACCAGAAATCATAAAAGTGCAATCCTAAGAAAGCCAAAATAACCAATCCAGAAATAATCATATTTCTAGAACTCCAAGAAGCGTTTGCAGCTCCGTTGTATTTAGCGTATGCAATTGGTCGTGCCGCGCTGTTTTGAGCCGTCAGAATAAATCCCATTACAAAGTGGAAAATTACTCCGAATGCCAAAATTGGTTGCATTACATACTGAATCAGCGGATTGTACCCCATAAAGTGAGAAGCTTCGTTAAAAACGTCTTCACTAATTATAGAAATAAAATTTAAGGAAACATGCAGCGCTAAAAACGTGATCAAGAATATTCCCGAAAGAGCCATAGCTACTTTCTTTAAAATGGAAGCATTCAATAGTGCAGATTGTGCCATAAGTGTTAAGTAGTTTGTTTTAAAAAATTACACAAAAATAATTCAATTACAAAAGAACTACAACCATTTCGCTGTTATTTATAATGATTTTAAAATAGCCTAATTCTACGTATTTTTACGTACAGAAATTGAGCTGATAAAAAATAATTCACTATAGAGAACCTCAAAATCCTGCTTTTTAAGCCTTAAAGAAAAAATTAAGCTCTAAGTAGATTACCGAAAATTTATCATATTGTTATTTTATTCAAAGTTTTGATTTATTTTCTTCAAAAGTGTTCTTCGGCAGAAATTTTGTCTAAGTAAAAAATTGTCATTCCACAACATAGTTTTACCTTTAGCGGCTCAAAAAATAAAGAATGAAAACAGGAATTGATGCTATCTCATTTGATGTAGCAAACATACATTTACCCATAAAAACTTTGGCTGTTGCCAGAAATATTGAACCAGAAAAATTAGAAAAAGGTCTTGGATTATTAAAAATGACCTTTCCAGACGTTCACCAAGACGCTGTTGTTTTTGGAGCAAATGCCTTAACAAAACTTATCCTTGACAATAAAATAAACCTTAACGAAATAAGCCGAATTTATGTTGGTACTGAAAGCGGAATCGACTCTTCAAAACCAATTGCTTCTTATCTAATTAGTTTAATGGAGCAAAAATTTGGTGAAGATGCTTTGGCAGAATGCGATGTTGTAGATTTCACTTTTGCTTGTATTGGCGGTGTAGACGCGATGCAAAACTGTCTTGATTTCGTAAAATTGAATCCAACAAAAAAAGCAATTGTGGTTACTAGCGATTTTGCAAAATACGATTTAAACTCTGGTGGAGAATACACTCAAGGAGCTGGAGCGGTTGCGATGTTAATTACTGCAAACCCAAAAATTATTGCTTTTGATGATAATTGGACTACAAGCACAAAAGGTGTTTTCGATTTCTTCAAACCTTACAGAACTATTTCAAAAGAAGAAATTACAAAAAACTCAAACAACGATTCTTGGTTTGACAATTTAGAAGCTGAAATCGAAATTCATAAAGATCAGCCGGTTTTTGATGGCCAGTATTCAAATCAATGTTATATGGATCGTACGCGTAATGCTTACTTTTCATTCAAAAAATCAAAAAATACTACTGAGACTTTATATAATACATGGACTAGCATTATCATGCACTTGCCTTATTCTTTTCAAGGAAGACGTATGTTGTCTGAAATTTATGCTTTAGACAGTGCCAAGAAAATTATTGCTGACGATATTGCACCTGCAGATTATCAGACAAAAATTAAAGAAGTAGCAAAATCTGATGATTACAAAACATTTGTAACCGAGAAATTACAGCCTGCTGAATTAGCGTCTTCTTTAATTGGAAACCTTTACACTGGTTCTATTTTCATGGGATTATTGTCGACTTTGGCTCATTTTTATGATACTAAAAAGGAAATTGCAGGAACTAAATTTGGTTTCTTAGCTTACGGAAGCGGATCTAAATCGAAAGTTTTTGAAGGAACAATTCAACCAGAATGGGAATCTGCTCTAGCAAATGTGAAACTTTTTGAAAATTTAAAAGAAAGCGTAGAAATTGATTTCAATACTTACGAAAGTCTTCATAAAAAAGAACAAAAAGAAATCGTAAGAACTCCGAAAAACGAATGGGTTTTGGATAGAATCGAAAAAGAGATTCCTGTTTTAATTGGAGCTCGTTATTATAAATGGGTGGATTAAAAATTAAATTCCAATTTTTTAAAACCCAATTTCCAACTAAAAAGCCGAAGCAATTATGCTTCGGCTTTTTAGTTATACGCCCGAACAGTCTGTCATTTCGACGAAGGAGAAATCTCCGTAAGTAGCTCGACAAAGATTATCGATTTTCTTTGCGGAGTTTCTTGCGGAGATTTCTCCTTCGTCGAAATGACAACAGAGCGCAAAAAAACCTTCGTCAAAGTTTAAAACTTTGACAAAGGCAAAATCACATAATTATAATTATTAAGAATTTTATAATTATCAAATTGTCACATTATCTAATTAAATTTAGTCCTTCTTATGCTGTTCGGTATAATTTTGATTTCCTTTAAGACGCGTATCTTCTGTATGCATTCCGTTTGCCATTCCGAGCATGAAAGCGGTCATGATTAGAACTAATTTTCTTTTTAACCAATGAAGTCGTGGCTTAGATTGCTCTAAACCTTTTTTATGAGTTTGTTTATACATTTTAAAATGATAAATGATTAGACATTATGAATCATCTTATGCCATGAAAATAGCATAATGGCTTAGAAAATAACTTCCTTAAGCCGTGTATAAACTTTTCTTGAAATTGCTTGAAGTGCTTATTTCATTTACAAAAACTGACTGTGCTATAAATGAATTTATATCACAATGAATCTTTTTATAGGTTTTCAGAATAACATGAATTTGAAAACTTAAAATTTCCTTTAATCTGAAACAAGTTAAAAGTATCGGAAATAAAGTCTTTCCAGTTCTTTTAACTTGATTAAAAACGTAAACTCGAAGATTTTTTAGATCTATTTCTTTTCTCGAAACAACAAAAGAAGACTGATAATATTCTGGAGAATTAGATTGAACATACAAAACACCATCGCCCGCCATTATGACCAAAGCCACAAAAAGGGAAAGCAGGTATTTTAAATGGTTTTTCAAAATCTATTTCAGTTTTTAAAGTATTTATTTTCAATATTAGTTCTTTGTTTTTTAATTCCGAATCAACTTTCAATATTTTTCTCATCGAAAATCAACAATGCTAATCCCAAACAAAAAACAAAACAGCTCAAGAGCATCCAAATTCCATTTTTAAAAACAAAAAAAGATATTCCGACAGCAATCGAACCAACAATTACCATTAGGGTTTTTACAGTTTCTGTTTTTATAAAAGCAAATGCGTGCAGCGCCAAACCAAGAAAAAGCAAAGAAGGTCCAACCGCTATAAACGGATAAAAAATCAGTGGTGAAATTGTAATTTGATGACTTAATGCCTCTTTCGCAATTTCGTTATCTCCGTAGCTTGACATTATAAAATCGATTGTACAAAGACCAATATGCGCAATAACGCCCAAAGTTGTCAAAACAGAAGCAACTTTATGAATCTTAGTTTTAGGAAATACGTCATTAAAAGACAATAAAAAACACGCGCCAATTAAGTTAAACCAATGCGCAAAATCTATTGAATCGCTAAAACTTGGCAAAAATTTTGAAAAGAATAAATAACTGATTAGAAAAAATAGTAGTCCGATTAAGCAACGGTGTTTTGTTTTCATAATTTTTTTTGTCCTATTATTTATTTAGAAATCGTAAACTTATTGTGACTCAATGTAAAACCAAGATTTTCATAAATCGCCACGTTTTCTATTCGCTTTTTGTTTGTGATTCATCAATCATTTATCTTCTGAATCTTTTCCACGGTAGTTTTTATCAATAAAAAAACTCTTGAATTCATATTAACTTATATCAGTCAATTTTGAAATTTTTTCGCCCGAAAATTCAAAAACAGACTTTCCTTTCAAATTTAATTCCTCCCCTTTTTTCATTCCGTTTGGAAAATCCATTGCTAGAACCGCTTGATAATCGATTTCTATTTCTGTTTCAGATTCTAAATGATTGAAAGTTGTAATTGTTTGTGTTCGGCTTGAAAAATAATTTTTAGCTTGTTCAG
>Ga0215277_1029_pt1 | contig 52023 bp, 40 predicted proteins | sample ZER3_50Endo4_M4_FD_182619 | JGI IMG/M metagenome (GOLD analysis project Ga0215277, IMG submission 182619) | Enriched cells of freshwater protists from Biology Centre CAS, Ceske Budejovice, Czech Republic - ZER3_50Endo4_M4 | ecosystem: Environmental > Aquatic > Freshwater > Unclassified ... | reverse complement strand
TATGACAGGCCTGAAGACCAGAAAAGGCTTTCTGCCGAAGACCTGGCTTATATCCGTGATGGTGAGATCGATAAACCAAGTATCATTAGTGAAGGCGTAATTCACGAAGCAAAGGTATCCTGGTTCAAATTACTGACTTACCGCCAGACCTGGGCATTTGCTATTGGTAAATTCATGACGGACGGTGTATGGTGGTTTTTTTCTGTTTTGGCTTCCCGCTTATCTTAAGGACCAGTACGGAATGGTGGATACCCAGATCATGCTTCCATTGGCGGTATTGTACAGTATGACCATGTTTGGCAGTGTGGGTGGAGGCTGGTTCCCCATGTATTTCATCAACAGGGGTGATGAGGTGTATACGGGCCGTATGAAAGCGATGCTGCTGATCGCTATATTTCCGCTTGTGGTACTTGCGGCACAGCCACTGGGGCACATTACTTTCTGGATTCCGGTATTGCTGATTGGTGTTGGGGCTTCTGCGCATCAGGCCTGGTCTGCTAATTTATTTACGACGGTTTCGGATATGTTCCCTAAAAAGGCAATTGGTTCTGTAGTGGGTATAGGAGGGATGATCGGTGGTTTGGGTGGTGTTTTGGTCACTAAACTGGCGGGAGCATTGTTTACCAATTATAAAAAGATAGGTCATATTGAAACGGGTTATGCCATTATGTTTGCCATTTGTGCCACTGCTTATCTGGTCGCCTGGGTGATCATGAAAGCACTTGTTCCTAAATACAAACCAATTACTGATCTTTAGTTCTGAATTATTTACCTTACCATTAATATAAAAACAAACACAAATGACCTTTAAAGAACATCTCGACTCCATATTTGTTGGAGAACACGAGATACCGGAAGAATTTAATCTGAGTGAGGAACTGCAGCAGCGGGAGTATCTGAGCAATGGTGAAATGCGCCCATGGAATGGCGAAGTACATACTGTATTGTCTCCCGTTTGCATCCAGACACCTGATGGTTTAAAACGAAAAGTGATCGGTAGTTATCCGCTCTGCGATGAAAAGGAAGCAGCGGAGGCTTTGGCTGCTGCTGTTGCGGCTTATAACAACGGCAGGGGGGAATGGCCTACCATGAGCGTAGCAGACAGGATCACCTGCGTAGAGAAATTCACGCACAAGATGATCTCCAAAAAACATGAAGTAGTAAAACTGCTGATGTGGGAAATCGGGAAATCTCATGCGGACTCTGTAAAAGAATTTGACCGTACAGTGGAATATATCTATGCTACAATTGATGCGCTTAAAGATCTTGACCGTCAGTCTTCTAAATTTAGTATTGAACAGGGAATCGTAGCTCAGATCAGACGTTCTCCTCTTGGAGTAGTGTTGTGCATGGGGCCGTTTAACTATCCTTTGAATGAAACTTTTACCACCCTGATTCCTGCACTGATCATGGGTAATACATTGTTGTTTAAACCACCTAAGCATGGTACTTTATTGCATTATCCGCTGCTTACTGCGTTTAGAGATTGCTTCCCTAAGGGTGTTGTCAATACAATTTATGGCCGGGGCAATAAGATCATACCCGGGCTGATGAAATCTGGTGACATCAATGTATTGACCTTGATTGGTTCCAGTAAAGTTGCAAATGAATTGAAAAAGCTGCATCCGAAAGTAAACAGGCTGCGTGCTATTCTTGGTCTGGATGCAAAAAATGCAGCGATCATCACGGCTAAAGCAGATATCAAACTTTCTGTTCAGGAAACGGTACTTGGGGCTTTGTCTTTTAACGGACAGCGCTGTACAGCTTTAAAGATTGTATTTATACACAGGAGCCTGGCTGATCAGTTCTTAAAGGAACTTTCTGAAGCGGTAGCTCAGCTTAAATTTGGCATGCCATGGGAGTCCGGTGTTTCTTTAACTCCATTGCCTGAGCAACATAAACCAGCTTATCTAAAGGAATGCATTGAAGATGCGGTAGCAAAGGGTGCCAGGGTAGTGAATGAAAATGGCGGTGCTACAAATGAATCGTTTGTATTTCCCGCAGTAGTTTATCCGGTAAGCAAAGGCATGAAATTGTATACGGAAGAACAGTTTGGTCCGGTGATCCCTGTGGTGCCGTTTGATGACCTGGAAGAGACTATTGAATATCTGATTGAGTCTACTCACGGGCAGCAGGTAAGTATTTTCAGTAATGATGATGAGGAAATTGCAGAGCTGATAGATCCTCTGGTGAATCAGGTAAGCAGAGTAAATATCAACTGTCAGTGACAGCGCGGACCGGATGTATTTCCTTTTACGGGCAGAAAGGACAGTGCTGAGGGTACATTGTCTGTGATTGACGCATTGAGATCATTTTCTATCCGGTCACTGGTGGCGACCAAACTCAACGAAAATAATAAACATCTGATCAATGAAATTGTAGATAGTAACAGTTCTAATTTCCTAAGTACAAAATACCTTTTCTAATTCAGATGCCAATTTTACATAATCAATTGGCAGTATAGCAGAATTTGTTTAGTACTTTCCTGTGCCAATTTTACATAATCAATTGGCAGTATAGCAGAATTTGTTTAGTACTTTCCTGCTTTATTTTGTTGTGACACAAAATGTAAATGGAAGTATGAAACAGATATATGCTGATCTCTGCAAAAAGCTTATGCTCTTATTATTTATGAGCATAAGCTTTTTCTGTTCTGCAATGGCGCAGGTAACCCCTTTGCCATTCAGCAGATATAATATACAAAGAAATGGGCTGGAGAATGCCCGTAAGGCCATAACGGTCAGGAAGGAAGCTACGGTAGCATTTCTGGGAGGTTCTATTACACATAACAGCGGCTGGCGTGATCTGGTATGTGCTTATTTGAAACAGGAGTATCCGCAGACCAGGTTCCATTTCATCGCTGCAGGAATTCCTTCACTGGGCAGTCTGCCTCACGCCTTCCGGTTACAAAGAGATGTATTGGATTCCGGTAAAGTAGATTTGCTGTTTTTGGAAGCAGCGGTAAACGATCAGGTCAATCACACAGACAGCGCCATACAGGTCAGGGCTTTGGAGGGAATCGTGATGCATGCAAGGAAAAGCAATCCTTTAATGGATATCGTTATGATGTCCTTTGCCGATCAGGATAAGACAGAATCATACCGTACTGGCGGTATACCGGTGTCTGTAGCAAATCACGAACTTATCGCGGCTCATTATGGTTTGCCTTCTGTTAACCTGGCAAAAGCGGTAAGTGATAAACTCGCCAATAAGGAGTTCAGCTGGGAAAAAGACTTTAAGGATGTTCATCCTTCTCCTTTCGGGCAGCAGTTGTATTTTGATGCCATAAAGAATCTGCTGGATTCCGTTTTAGTATTCGAAAAGGGAGCTATTGTAAAGACTGGTGTTAAGAAATTGCCTGCCATGCTGGATAAGGGAAGTTTTACTAACGGAAAGTATTTAAGTGTTGATCATGCAGTTGCGGACAGCAAGTGGGTTTTCAACAAGAACTGGACTCCTGAAGACCAGCTGCCTGTCCGTCCCGGATTTGTGAATGTGCCGGTACTGCTGACTACGACTGAGGGAGCTTCACTGAGTCTGAAATTTAAAGGTAATGCTGTCGGTATAGCTATAGTGTCTGGCGCTGATGCAGGGGTCTTAAAATATAGCATTGATAATGGTCCTGAAAAACAAATTGATACCTTTACAGAGTGGAGCAGGTCTCTATATCTTCCCTGGTATCTGATACTTGGAAGCAATCTGACCAATACAACTCACGTACTTAAACTGAGCGTCAGTACCGAAAAGAATAAAAACAGTAGTGGTACTGCGTGCAGAATAGTGAATTTTTTAATCAATAAGTGATCATATCAATTTTATGCTGAGACAGCGAACTTTATTTTTCTTCATTCCTTTTTTATTACTCCTGATCTCTGTCAAAGGAGCTGCTTCAGCTGTTATGATCGTACAGGATAGAATTGACATTCCTTTTGGTACCGGTTCTGCGCTCGTTTTTGATGTAAAAACGAGAACTTACAATGTTCTTGTTGGCCAGAAGAGGATTATCTCCAATGCGTACAGTATAATAAAGACCAATGAACAAACCATCAGCAGTAAAGATTATGAACTGGTAAAAAGTCAGTCTTCGGCAATTAATGATGGATTTGGCACGGGGAAAAAATATACGATCACAATGACTAAAACAGGCTTGCCTCAAATGGACCTGATCTTCTATGTTTACCCGGGGCATGATTATTTTTTTACGGAGGTCATATTGAAAGGAAATGATCTGAAAACCAATTATATGGCGCCTATGGTGTCAAATGAAGTAAATATTGATGCAAAAGGAGACAACAGAACACTTTTTGTTCCTTTTGATAACGATACTTTTATCCGTTACAACGCAAAATCTATGGCTTCAGTCATAGAGAATACGAGCTCAGAACTGGGGGCAATATATGATAACCACAGCAGAAAAGGATTGATATTAGGCTCTGTGGAACATATGGTGTGGAAGACAGGAGTGCTGAGTAAGGGTAAATCTGATCAGCTTACGGAGCTGAGTATATGGGGTGGGTACATTGATGAGAAGGTTACCCGGGACAAAATGGAACATGGATACCTTTCTGGCAGTCTGCTGAAGTCTCCGAAAGTATTTGTAGGTTATTTTTCAGACTGGAGGATGGGTATGGAAGCGTATGGTAAAGCCAACCGCATACAGGAAAAACCATATGTATTCAACTGGACAAAACCGGTTCCTTTTGGCTGGAACAGCTGGGGAGTGATCCAGGAAAAACTGACCTATGAAAAAGCGGTTAAAGTAGTGGATTATTTTGCAGAGGAGCTTCCGGAATTCAGAAACGGAAAAACTGCTTATATAGATCTTGACTCTTTCTGGGATAATTTTACCGGCGGGATGAGAGGGGATTACAGTAAGTTAAAGGAATTTGCAGATTATTGTAAAAGTAAAGGACTGGAGCCCGGGGTATACTGGGCACCGTTTACAGACTGGGGATACCAGTCAAAAAATGACCGCGAAGCGGAGGGAAGCAAATACAAATTCTCTGAAATGTGGACTAAGGTAAATGGTGGATATCATGATTTTGATGGTGCAAGGGCTTTGGATCCAACCCATCCGGGAACGAAAAAAAGAGTGGATTATATTATTGATAAGCTGAAGTCATGCGGTTTTAAGATGATTAAGATAGATTTTCTTGGACATGCAGCTGCAGAATCTGATTCTTTTTACGACAAGTCGGTAACTACGAGCATGCAGGCATACAGAGCCGGGATGGAGTACCTGGTGAACAGACTCGATGGACAAATGCTGATCTATGCGGCTATATCGCCAAGTCTTGCGACAGGACGGTATGCACATATGAGAAGGGTTGCCTGTGATGCATGGAAGACGGTAAAAGATACCGAATATACTTTGAATAGTGTCAATTATGGTTGGTGGCAGTCTTATGTGTACAACTTTATAGATGCGGATCATGTAGTTTTCTCTACTGAGACTGAAGGCAGCAACAGGGCAAGGCTAACTTCTGCACTTCTGACTGGAACACTGATCACCGGTGATGATTTTTCTGCAGATGGTCCCTGGAAAAATGCAGCGAAGAAATGGCTGCAAAATGAAGAGCTCCTGAATATTTCCCGTTCGGGGATGGCGTTTATGCCTGTAGACGGCAATACAGGTGAACAGGCCAATGAGCTTTTTATTAGAAAGATTAATGGTTATCTCTATGTGGCGATGTTAAATTATACGCCTGCGAAAAAGACAATCAATATCCCTCTGAGAAAACTTGGACTATCCAAATCGGCCTATCAGGCTGTTGAACTTTTTAGCAGCAGTAAGATTGCCGCACTTAAGTCATTGAAATTTACATTGGGTGGTACAGATGCCGCTATTGTTAAAATTAAGATTTAAAGACTGGCTGCAGGAATGTGCAGCTAAGGGGAATGAGTTGAGTCTTTTTTGGTGAAAATATTATTGTAATTCAATATATTTACGATAATAACACACCAAATATGGAAAGACGAGTTGCGATAAAGCAGGTCCTGATCTTTGCCGGCGGGATGGCTTTATTACCATCTTTAATGAAAGCAGCCGGACAAGTTTCAATAAACCTGAAGAATCTTAATGTGAATGCGGATGACGAAAAACTGCTTGCAGAAATTGCAGAAATCATCATTCCGAAGACGGGCACACCAGGTGCCAAGGATCTGGGCCTGCATCTGTTTGTGCTGAAAATGGTAGACGACTGCTATGAAAAGAGTGTACAGCAGAAGTTCCTGAGCGGGCTGAAAACATTTGAAGGGCTTGATCAGGCTGCGCTTAAACAGGCTGTTGCCGATGCAAATTCCGGAAAATCTAATGTTTCAGAAGATGCAAGGGCATTTTACAGACTGATGAAGCAGCAAACCATCAACGGCTATATGAATTCTAAGTATGTAATGACCAATCTGGTGGTATGGGAACTTATTCCCGGTCGTTACAATGGGTATTTTCCAGTTAAAGCATAAAATTAAGGTCATGTCAAATCTAAATATAGACAGTATTAAGAAGAATACTTTTGATGCGATTGTCATCGGATCGGGTATAAGTGGCGGTTGGGCTGCAAAGGAGTTTACAGGTAAGGGACTGAAAACCCTGGTTCTGGAAAGAGGCAGGGATGTAAAGCATATTATAGACTATCCTACAACGAATAAGTTTCCATATGAATTTGAGCATCGTGGTGAGCCGGCGGTGAGTATCAGGAAAGATAATCCCATCGTAAGTAAATGTTATGCTTTCAGGGAAGATGCCATGCATTTTTTTGTGAAGGACCGGGAACATCCATATATTGAGGATAAGCCTTTTGACTGGATCCGGGGTTATCAGGTGGGCGGAAAGTCTTTACTATGGGCGAGACAGACACAACGCTGGAGCGATTTTGATTTTGAAGGCCCGGCAAGAGATGATTTCGCGGTAGACTGGCCTATACGATATAAAGATATTGCCCCATGGTATAGCTATGTGGAAAGATTTGCGGGTATATCTGGTAACAAGGATGGTCTTAGTGAATTGCCGGACGGAGAGTTTTTGCCGGCTTATCCGCTAAATGCTGTCGAAGATTATTTCAAGAAATCATTACTTGGTAAATATGGCAACAGGCATGTGATCAGTGCCCGTGGTGCCCATATATCACAGGCAAAACAGATTCATCTTGATCAGGGGAGGGCGCAATGCCAGAACAGAACATTGTGTCAGCGGGGTTGTCCTTTTGGCGGGTACTTTAGCAGTAATGCTTCTACTTTGCCATGGGCACAAAAAACAGGTAATCTGACATTACGGCCATTTTCTGTAGTTGAGTCGATTATTTATGATGATAAACTTGGAAGAGCGACAGGGGTAAGGGTAATTGATACCAATACGAAAGAAGTAATTGAATACTACGCTAAGGTCATATTTGTGAATGCGGCAGCGATCAACACCAATCTTATTTTATTGAATTCTGTTTCTTCGAGGTTTCCTAATGGATTGGGTAATGACAGTGGGGTACTGGGTAAATATGTTGCTTTTCACAATTACAGCGCAAGGATCAGCGCGGAATTTGATGGTTTAAAACAGTTTAGTACCGATGGAAGGAATCCTGTCGGTGGCGGCTATATACCTAGATTCAGAAATCTGCATCAACAGGAGACTGATTTTAAAAGGGGATATGCAGCAGGATTTTCTGCCTACCGGAGTACGGAAAGAGATACATCAGGTATTGGTGAGGATCTTAAGAGTCAACTCCAGAGCAAGAATCTTGGCCCATGGAGAGTCGGATCACATATGATGGGCGAGACCATCCCGAAGGAAAGTAATTATGTCAAACTGGATGGGGAAAAGAAAGATGAATGGGGGATTCCTTTATTGAAGATCTCTGTTGATTATGACGATAACGATGTGAAAATGAAGAAGGATTATATTGAGCAGCTGTCAGAAATGTTCAGTTCCGCCGGATTTAAGAATATCCGGGTTAATGATGGTTCACAGGCGCCCGGACTGGATATACATGAGATGGGTGGGGTAAGAATGGGTAAGGATCCTAAGACATCGATGCTCAATAAATGGCATCAGCTTCATGCCTGCAAGAACGTTTTTGTTACTGATGGTGCGAGTATGACTTCAACTTCAACACAAAATCCTTCACTAACCTATATGGCTTTTACTGCAAGAGCAGTTGATCATGCGGTAAGTGAAATGAAAAAGGGAATATTGTGATTAACTATTAAGAAATGACAATGTGTTTACTTTTTTGAGTATATGTATTGATAACCAATTGATTATGTAATATATCGCTTCGTATATTTTATTTACTATAAAATCTGTACTACAAATATTATAAAAAACATGAAGTAATAACATAATACTTAATTTAATAATTCTTAAATTTATTTCAATTAAAATTGAGGGAATTTTAAATTATTCATTATGAAAACACTAGGGGAAAAATTCAGAATTTTACGCCAGAAAAAAGGTGTCAATCAAAAGGCAATGGCCGATTTGCTGGACATATCTATTCCTGCGTATTCAAAGTTGGAAACAAGCATTACTGATCCTAACTTCAGCCGTATCAACCAGATCGCTGAAGTACATAGTCTGACTCTGAGGGAGTTACTGGATGTAGGGGAAGACGGTATCAACGAACAAACTCAGCTGATCGATCAATTGAAAGGGAAAGTGAGTGAGCTTGAAAGCACTGTAATCAGATTGCAGGGTAAACTGATTGATCTTTACGATCAGGATGACAAAAGAAATAACAGGTAGTTGCCTGTTATTAGCAGTAAACAGGATTTTATTTCCTGTTTACTGTTTTCATTAAAGATTTACATCTTTCCGTAAGCCATGAGTAATCTCCATGGCTTTCTGTATTTTGAAACAGTTTGGATCCGAAACCTAAAGCTGAAACCCCGGCATCAAGCCAGCCTTCAATATTCTCTTTACTAAGATCTACTCCGCCTGTAGGCATAAATTTCAGCTTGGGGAACAGGGGTTTGATGGCCTTTAAAAATCCGGGACCCAGCGTATCTCCTGGGAATAGTTTGATCAGACTTGCTCCAAGATCTTCAGCCATATTAATTTCTGTTGGCGTCATGCATCCGGGTATCCAGAATATGTTATGATTATGAGCTGTTTCAGCAATTTCTGATTTAACTATCGGGCTGACAATAAAATCAGCACCCAGGTTGATATAGTCTTTGGCTTGCTGTGCTGTCTTTATAGTACCGATTCCCAGCAGCAGGTCTTTGAAATGTTCATTTCTATAATCCAGCAGTATTTTAAAATTGACTGGTGCCTGATCACCGCGGTTTGTAAATTCGAATACGCGGATGCCTCCGTGGTAGCACGCTTTGAGTACGGCTATACATTCTTCCGGGTCCTGATGATAGAAAACGGGAATAGCTGGATATTGCTGTATGGTCTGTAAAGTATTCATAGTTCTTTTATTAGTAATTACCATTTCCAAAGTCGCCCTTCACAAATAGCTTTTGATAACCTGCTCCGGTTGCCCTTTCAATAATCGGTTGTCCGTTCTGAAAATTAATGATCCCGTATATTAGTCCCGCCATAAAGGCATCACCGCTTCCTATTCTGTCCACGACATTTTTGGTTTCATAAATATCGGAGATAAAGTCTGCATCCGGGGTATGATAGGTGCCATAAAAGAGGTTATGGCTTGGGTTATCCATAAACCGGAAAGTATTGGCTACATGCTTGCATGCAGGAAACAATGTGAATATTTCTTTAGCAGTCTGGATTGAATGTTGATAGTAGGTGTCGGAACTGGTGTTTCTGTTCAGGCTTTCCTCTATACTTGTTCCAAGCATTTTGTTTGCCGCCCAGATATTTCCCATGATTACATCGCAGTATTTTACCAGTTCGGGCATCACGTCAATCGGTTCTTGTCCAAAGTCCCAGAGTCTGTTCCGGTAATTGAGGTCAACAGAGATTTTTAGCCCGTTTCTTTTCGCCGCTTTGAGTGCCTCAAGACATACGGAAGCCATATGCTCATTCAGGGCAGGGCTGAGTGCTGTCCAGTGGAACCAGGTTTGCCCTTTCATGACTGCATCCCAGTCGATCATTCCGGACGTCAACGTACTGAATGATGAAAACTTTCTGTCATACACTACCTGTCCGCTGCTCAATCCATTTGCCGATAGCAAAAAGTATAAACCAAGTCTTGATCCATGCCGGAGGGTTTTGGAGGTGTTCACACCCAGACCCGAAAGTACGGTCAGCGCATTATCGGCAAGGGCATTTTCAGGCACACAACTGAGATAACTTACCGGAATCTGCCATTGGGACAGAGTGGCAGAAACATTGGCTTCTGATCCTCCGGGATATATAGAAACAGTATGTTTTTCTGATATAAACTGATCTTCGGAAGAACTAAACCTGAGCAGTAGTTCGCCAAATATTAATACATGCTCATTATGCATCACGTTTTAAAATAATCTGGTTAAATAATGGTTTACAATTATACAGCTAAAGCAACAGAATCAGACAGTTTATAGGGTATATAAAAACGCAAACGTTTTCGCATTTGGGCTCAGGATGAATTCCTGACCAGAACACTGGTTTGAAGCATAATGGTTTCATAAATTATGGGTTCATCTTTTTTTCTTTCAATAAGCGAGATCAGCTTTTTGGCTGCAAGCTGGCCCATTTCCAAAGCGGGCTGATGAACCGTACTCAGCGCCGGGTTTAAAGCATCGGCAAGATCTGTATTGGTAAATCCGATCAATGCGATATCTTCAGGAATCCGGTATCCCAGTTTATTAAGTAATGCCAGGCATCTGGTGCTAATCTGGTCACCAGCGGTAAAAATAGCATCTGGTCTTACCTGAAGATCCATATAATATCTGATGGCTTCTTCCAGGTCAGCACTCAATGTACCTGCATCTGAATAGTTGCAGGATCTGATCAGCTCAGAACGGTAATCTATACCATGATCTTCGAGCGCCTGCTTGTAACCATTAAGTCTGTCGGTAGAGATACTTAAGGTAGTACTCGTATTTAAATGGGCTATATTTTTATAGCCGCGTTTGATCAGGTGTACAGTAGCCTCATATGCTCCTCTGAAATTATCAGCACCAACTTTATGGGTATTGATCTGGTCACTCAATCTGTCAAATATCACAATGGGTAAACCTGATTCCTGAAGAGAATTGAGATAACTGAAGTCGGTAGTTTCACAGGCAGGAGAGATCAGAATACCATCCACACCACCGGCGTACAGTAACTCCAGACAAGCTCTTTCCTGATCCTGGGACTCTTTGCTTTGCATGATGATGATCTGATAGGCTCTTTCTGTACTGATCCTGTCAATACCGTCCAGCATCTGCGCTACGAAGTTATTATCGAGCGAACAAACCACGACACCTATAGATCTGCTTTTTCCTTCCTTAAGGCCTTTTGCCAGTCTGTTTGGAGAATAATGATGTTTTTGTGCATATTCCAATACCTTTTGCTTTGTCTCTATGCTGATCTCATAGCTATCATTCAAAGACTTGGAAATGGTGGAAATAGATAAGTTGAGCGCTTTGGCAATGTCTTTTAATGTAACGCTGTTGTTCATACCTTGTTCTGTCTGATGCAAAAGCGAATTTGCGATTAATAAGGTGAAATAAGGTAATATAGTTTCAAAATTTCTGAAATGACAAACAGATGATACGGTCTTGCAAAAGAGTATTTACATTTGCCTAACGGTGTTAAATTATTTACACCCTTTCATATTTGCATCATGGGAAGTAAAGAAAGAATTGCCAGATTAAAAGAAGAAACCAGATTAAACATTTTGGATGCTTCTTTGGAGATCGTCAAAGAGGAGGGATGGCAATCGCTCAGTATGAGGAAAATAGCTGATAAGATTGAATATACTGCCCCTATTATTTATGAATATTTTGCCAATAAAGAAGGTATTTTACTGGAGTTAACCAGAAGGGGATACGTCATTTTGGCGGGAGAGGTAAGGGCGGCAAAGGATAAACATGAAGCTCCTCCTGAGCAACTCGAAGCGATGTGGATTGCATACTGGGAGTTTGCTTTTAAATATAAGGAGCTTTATCAGCTGATGTATGGAGTTGAAATGAATTGTTGTGAACTCAAGAAATCCATGCCTGAGGCTGAATTGGCTGATGATCTGATCTATGATGTCATTGAAAAGATCATGACGGTGAAAGATCCTTCTGAAGATCTGGTCTGTAGAAAGTTCTATACTTTCTGGTCAATCATACATGGGTTGATATCTATTAACCTGGTCAATAAAGGCCGCAATGAAGAAATGAATCAGCGTATTTTGAAAGATGCCATTAAGGGAATCATAAAATACATCAACGATTAATAAAAAGAATATCCGGGTTTGAAAAGACCTTTTTTAATTAACAATTACTTAACACTGTTAAACGGCTTATAGCTGTTATCTGAATCATCTTTTAATCAATAATATATATGAAAAATCCGCCAAACAATTCACAATTACTTAACACTGTTAAACAGTCTAATATCGTTATGAAAGCATCTATTTTACTTTTAGCTATATTTATCTATGGTTGCTCGGGCCCGGCCGCCACACCACCGCCTGCCGCAATACCTTCTTTACCCGTTTCGACAGTAGCACAAACTTCAGAAACTACCTTTAATGAATATCCAGCTGCTATTGAAGGCGCAATAGATCTGGAGATTCGTCCTCAGGTTTCAGGAGCTCTGGATAACATTTATGTAAACGAAGGTGCCCTTGTTCAGAAAGGTCAGGCCTTGTTTAAGATCAATGAACAACCTTTCAGAGAAGCACTAAACAATGCAAAGGCTGCTTTGCAATCTGCAAAAGCAGCATTATTGAACGCACAGCTTGAAGTAGAAAAACTAACTCCGCTTGTGGCCAATAAAGTAGTATCTGATTTCCAGCTTAAAAGTGCAAAAGCAGCTTATGAAGTAGCTCTGGCTAATGTTGAGCAGGCTAAAGCCGGTGTAGGCAGTGCCAATATCAATCTGGGTTATACCGTTATTAAAGCACCGGTGAGCGGTTATGTAGGCCGGTTACCTAAAAAACAGGGAAGCTTAGTAAGCCCGGCTGATCCACAGCCGCTGACCTTGCTTTCTGATGCGCATGAAGTTCACGTTTACTTTTCACTTGGTGAGGATGACTTTATTGCATTCAACTCAAAATACCCTGGAAAAACACTTGCAGAAAAAGCAGGTAAAATACCTGGTGTAGCTTTGGTCCTCGCAGATCAGACTGTTTATACTCAGCAGGGGAAAATAGATATGGTAGACGGACAGTTTGACAAACAAACGGGATCCATTTCTTTAAGAGCAACCTTTCCAAATGCACAGGGTTTATTAAGATCAGGAAATACCGGTAAGATTCGTTTAGGTGTGGAGCACAAAGATGCTTTAATCGTACCTCAGTCTGCTACTGTAGAGATGCAGGATAAGATCTTTGTATTTGCTGTTGCAGACAGCAATAAAGTCAAAAAACAACCCATCATCGTAGTAGGGAAAAGCGGCAGCAATTACCTGGTTAAAGAAGGGATCAAAGTAGGTGACCAGATCGTACTGAGCGGGATAGACCGTTTGCAGGAAGGTCAGGTGATCAAACCTGAAAAAGCAGCTGAGAAAGTTGCCAAATTATAATCACTAATAAAAAGACAAAACAATGTTTAAAATATTTATACAAAGACCCGTACTGGCCACAGTGATTTCTATTCTGCTGGTGATACTGGGAATATTGGGTCTTACTAAACTCCCCCTTCAGCAGTTTCCTGATATTGCACCACCATCAGTACTGGTTACTGCGGTATATCCCGGTGCCAATGCGGAAACAGTACTCCGCTCTGTAGCACCATCTATTGAAGAATCGATAAATGGAGTTGAAAACATGAGCTACATGAGTTCAACCGCAAGTAATGACGGAACACTGGCTATTACAGTTTACTTTAAACTGGGTACTGATCCTGATCAGGCTGCTGTCAATGTACAGAACAGGGTAGCGCAGGCTACCAGCCAGTTGCCGGCGGAAGTGGTACAACAGGGTATCATCACCGCCAAACAGCAGAATAATTTCATTATGGCGATTGGTATGTATACCGAGGATGAAAGCAAATATGATCAGACGTTTGTGGCCAACTATGCACAGATCAACGTAATACCTGAGATCAAGCGTATCCCTGGTGTGGGTGCTGCAAGTATATTTGGCGGGGTTAAAGATTACTCTATGCGGGTATGGCTGAACCCGACTCAAATGGCAACGTATAAGGTGACGCCAAATGAAGTAATGGGAGCGATACAAGATAAAAGTCTGGAGGCTGCTCCGGGAAGATTTGGTGAAAAGAGTAAGGAAGTATTTGAGTATGTGATCAAATATAAAGGGAAACTCAACAAACCTGAGGAATATGAAAATATAGCCATCCGGGCGAATGCTGACGGAACAATTCTGAGATTGAAAGATGTAGCCAGGATAGAATTCGGAGCTTATTCTTATTCCAGTTTAACCAGATTAAATGGTAAAAAAGGAGTGGTGATCGGTGTGATTCAGCTGGCAGGTTCCAATTCAAATGACATACAGATCGCCATCAATAAATTGCTGGAGAAATCAGCTAAAGATTTTCCTAACGGAATTAAACACAATGTCTTTTACAGTACTAAAGTAGCACTGGATCAGTCTATAGATCAGGTAAAACATACGCTGATAGAGGCATTTATTTTGGTGTTTATTGTAGTATTTATTTTCCTGCAGGATTTTCGCTCTACACTGATACCGGCTATTGCGGTGCCAGTAGCGATATTGGGTACCTTCTTTTTTATGCAGTTGTTCGGGTTTTCGATCAACCTGCTGACTTTGTTTGCCCTGGTTCTTGCCATAGGTATTGTGGTGGATGATGCCATTGTCGTCGTCGAGGCGGTTCACGCAAAGATCGAGCACAAGAAACTTTCGGCGAAAGCGGCTACAACCGAGGCTATGCACGAGATCACCGGTGCTATTGTATCTATCACCCTGGTAATGGCGGCAGTGTTCCTTCCGGTAGGCTTTATGGAAGGCTCTACTGGCGTATTCTACAGACAGTTTGCCTTTACTATGGCGATTGCGATTGTGATATCGGCTGTTAACGCCCTGACACTGAGCCCTGCTCTGGCAGCTTTATTTCTTAAGGATGGCCATGCGGAACAGGAGGGAGAAGCTACCCAGAAAAAAACATTCAGCCAGAAATTCTTTACCGGTTTCAACAGCAGTTTTAATTCGATCACCAACAGGTATGTTGGAGGCCTGAAATTCCTGGTACGCCACAAATGGCTGAGCATGGGCGGTTTGGTTCTGATCACACTGGGAACAATTTGGATGGTTAAGACTACTCCGTCAGGGTTTATACCTACTGAAGATCAGGGATTTATAGCTATTGCTGTAAATACACCGTCAGGAACTTCACTGGAAGGAACTTCCAAAGTGATGGCGCAGGCAGAAACTGCATTAAAAGATATGGGGGCATTTAATTTTGTGACTTCTATTCCGGGCTTCAACTTGCTGACCAACTCAACAAGTCCTTCTTCGGCAATTTGTTTCGTACTGTTGAAACCCGTTGAAGAAAGGGGTGAGGTTAAGGATATCAATGCCATTATGGGACAGGTAAACTCTAAATTAAGCACCATCACAGGCGGTAGTTTCTTCGTGTTCAGTTTCCCTACAGTTCCTGGTTTCAGTAACGTTGAGGCGTTGGATCTTGTGCTGCAGGATAAAACAGGAGGTAAACTGGATAAATTCAGTGGTGTGGCCAATGGCTTTATTGGTGAACTGATGAAACGTCCGGAGATCATGGTTGCATTTACTACTTTTAAAGCGGATTATCCGCAATTGCAACTGGAGATCAATGATGAAAAAGCAGATCAGCTGGGTGTGAGTGTAAAAGATATCCTGCAAACTATGCAGACGTATTTTGGTAGTTCACAGGCTTCAGATTTTAACCGCTTCGGTAAATACTACAGGGTAATTGTACAGGCAGATGTGTCTGACAGAGCTGATCCTTCAGCAATTGACCGGGTATTTGTTAAAAACAAATCCGGTGAAATGGTTCCGATCAATACATTGGTGAAATTAAACCGGATTTATGGTTCTGAAACCGCTTCCCGTTATAATCTGTTTAATTCTATCCAGGTTAACGCCATTCCTAAACCGGGCTTTAGTTCCGGAGATGCGATAAAAGCAATTCAGGAAGTGGCAAAAGAACAGTTGCCTTCAGGCTATGCTTATGAATTCTCAGGACAAACAAGAGAAGAGTTATCATCCGGAGGACAATCTACTGTGATCTTCCTGTTGTGTCTTGTCTTTATTTACTTCCTGCTGGCCGCACAATATGAAAGCTATATATTACCGCTTGCAGTAATCTTATCTATTCCTACAGGTATATTCGGCGTGTTTGTAGCCATTGGCCTTACCGGTATAGAAAACAACATTTACGTACAGGTAGCGCTCATTATGCTCATAGGTCTGTTGGCTAAGAATGCGATTCTGATCGTGGAATTCGCAGTACAGCGAAGGAGAGCAGGGCAGCCTCTGGTAGCAGCCGCACTGGAAGCAGCTAAATTGAGGCTGCGCCCGATCATCATGACTTCACTGGCTTTCGTAGTAGGTTTATTCCCTATGAGTATTGCAACCGGCCCATCTGCACAGGGTAATCACTCCATCAGTATCGGTGCAGCAGGTGGTATGGTGTCGGGTGTGGTTATAGGTCTGTTCATCATTCCTGTGCTGTTTATCATTTTCCAGTATTTGCAGGAAAAAGTCAGCGGTAAACCATTACATCCTGTTGTTCACAATGAAAATCACGTTAAAGAACTCGTTCATGAAATCGTATAATTATTTATATTCACTAATATTAGTAGCCACAATAGCCGGAGGATGCAAGGTATCTAAAGATATCGCAAAACCTGCCGATGCTACGCCAGCCGCCTACAGAGGTACCAGTACTACCGACACTTCAAGCATTGCTGCTGTGCCGGTGAAGGACTTCATTGCAGAACCGGCAATACAAAAAATAATAGATACCGCATTAGCAAGAAACTACGACCTGCAGCTTGCTGTGAAGAACATAGAAGCATCAGAGCTGCTCTTCAGACAATCGAAATTGGGCAATCTTCCGGCACTTAATCTGCAGGTGAATGCAAGCTCCAGCAGACCATCAGACAATAGTCTTAATGGTTTGAGCACCAGTCAGTTTTTAAAAACCACGCATATAGAGGATTTTAATGCGAACCTGGGTTTGAGCTGGGAAGCCGACATATGGGGAAAAATCAGAAGCCAGAAACAAGCTGCGCTTGCGACTTATCTTCAAACGGCTGAGGTTAAAAAAGCCGTGCAGACCCGTTTGATCGCTAATGTAGCACAAGGCTATTATCAATTACTGATGATGGATGCACAGCTGGCAATTGCCAGAAAAAACCTGGCACTCAACGACAGTACGCTGACTATCATACATATGCAGTTTGATGCAGGGCAGGTAACTTCGCTGGCTATTCAGCAGGCTGAAGCCCAGCAGCTGGTAGCTGCCCAATTGATTCCACTGCTGGAACAAAATATCAGCATCCAGGAAAATGCATTGAGGATACTCACAGGCAATTTACCTGGACCGGTAGAGCGCTCATCGAATCTGGAAAAAACAAATGTTCCTGATCATCTGACTGCCGGATTGCCTTCGTCCATGGTAAGCAGAAGACCTGATGTAAGAAGTGCTGAACTTTCCTTAAATATTGCCAATGCCAGAGTTGGTATTACGAAGGCGAGTTTATATCCTTCGCTAACCATTAGTGCCAGTGCCGGGTTAAATTCCTTTAAAGCAAGTAACTGGTTCAATATACCAGCCTCTTTATTTGGCGTAGTGGGCGGAGGAATAACTCAGCCTGTTTTCCAGAGAAAGCAACTAAGAACTCAATATGAACTGGCGAAAATTGACAGGGAAAAAGTAGTGATCCAATTTAGACAGTCGGTTTTAAATGCAGTAGGTGAGGTGTCGGATGAACTGGTGAAGATTGAAAAACTGAAATCTCAGTATGACATTTCCCAGAAGCGCGTAAACACTTTACAGCAGGCAGTAAAAAACGCAAACCTGCTGTTTAAAAATGGGATGGCTACTTATCTTGAGGTAATTACCGCACAAAGTAATTCCTTGCAGAGTGAACTGGAACTGGCAGCACTAAAAACAGCCAGACTCAGCGCTTCAGTAGAACTTTACCGTTCACTTGGCGGTGGAATTTAATCATTACTACTATCTATAATTCTTTTTTACAGGGCTTTTCAGAGATGATCAGCCCTGTTTTTTTTACAGCGGATAAGCTGTATCGCTTTTTGTTTCAGACAATACAAAAAAACTTTGCACCGTACTTACATTGGGTAGTGTAGCCAGTTTATTTCGCAGGAAAAGATGATAGGCATCCATATCACTGGTGGCGATGCGTAAAATAAAATCATAGGCACCTGTCATTTGAAAGCATTCCATCACTTCACTGAATTTTGCTACCTCGGTTTCAAATTCTACAAGTGTCTCGGCAGTATGGGCTTTTAAAAAGACATGTGAAAAGGCGATCAGATTTCTATTCACTTTCTTTCTGTCGAGAATGGCCACAATGCGCTTAATATAACCCTGCTCTTTAAGCCTCCTGATCCGTTCATGAATGGTAGCTATGGATTTATTGAGCTTGAAAGACAATTCCTTATTGGTCAGTGTAGCATCTTTTTGTAAGAATTTAAGAATTTCCAGGTCAGTAGTGTCAAGATTTAATTGCATAGCTGTAAGCGGGTCAGTTGGAAAAAAAGCAAGTATTGATTTTAATAGAACACGAAATTAGTAAAAAAATAAATTTATCTGCAATTTTCCGAATAATTTACGGTTTATATCTATATCCATTGTTAATATACTTTATAATATAGAGGTTTGACGATAATTAACTAAAGAAACTGATATGCTGATTGAGGCCAAAGAGACTGTGTGTTTAAACGAGGATCTGGAGAATAAATTTGATCATTTATGGCGACTGGTGGGAAACACGCCCATGCTTGAACTGCACTATACCTATAAAGGAAAACCTGATAAGATCTATGTAAAGTGCGAACATTATAATCTTACAGGTAGTATAAAGGACAGGATGGCGCTGAACATTTTATTTGAGGCTTATAAGAATTGTGCCATCAAGCCGGGTGATACGATCATTGAAGCCACCAGCGGTAACACAGGTATTGCATTTGCAGCGATAGGTAAAGCCCTTGGACATGCCGTGAAGATTATTATGCCAAACTGGCTGAGTAAGGAGCGTATTGACATTATCGAAAGCATGGGTGCGGAAGTCGTACTGGTCAGCAGGGAAGAAGGCGGTTTTCTGGGCAGTATCAAGATCTGTGAAGAACTTGCAGCTAAAGGCAACGTATTTTTACCCAGACAATTTGAAAACCGGTATAATGAAGAGGCGCACGAAAAAACAACGGGAATGGAAATATGGGAACAACTAAAATCCATTGGCTTACAACCCGATGCTTTCGTAGCAGGAGTGGGTACAGGCGGAACGGTAATGGGCGTGGGTAAAAGGTTAAAGACGCATAATCCCTTTGTCAAAATCCATCCTCTGGAACCGGCGGAAAGTCCGACACTAACCACAGGATATAAAGTAGGAACTCATAGAATTCAGGGCATTTCAGATGAGTTTATTCCTGAAATTGTAAAATTACAGGAACTGGATGAAGTTATACAAGCCAATGACGGTGATGCAATCATTATGGCACAGAAGTTGGCCAAAGAATTAGGGCTGGCAGTAGGCATTTCTTCGGGTGCAAACGTGATTGGCGCAATTAAAATAAAAGAGAAAATGGGGGTAGATTCCGTGGTGGTAACTTTATTGTGTGACAGCAATAAAAAGTATCTTAGCACCGATTTAGTTAAAGAAGAATGTATTAAAGATTCATTCATCTCGACGGATACGATGTTTAAGGGGTATGACCCCATAAATCGCTTATAATTAATACTGAGTAATATTATATCAACTAATACATAATTCGTGAACATGAAAAATTTATTATTATCCGCTCTTTGTCTATTGTTTAGTCTTACAGCCAGCAGTCAGATCCTGAAACCGGTAAAGTGGAGCTATGCTGCAAAAAAGACCTCTAAAACGGAAGCTGTTTTGTATATTAAAGCCACTATTGAAGATGGCTGGCATATTTATTCTCAAAATATAGCTGACGGTGGCCCGGTGAAAACTACATTTACTTTCCCGGTATCAAAAGGATATACACTTGTAGGCAAGACAATTGAACCTAAGCCAATTACAAAGTTTGAGAAGACTTTTGATATGAATGTAAGTTATTTCGAAAAATCAGTGATCTTTCAGCAGAAAATTAAATTTACAGGTGCTAACCCAACGGTTAAAGGTTCTCTTGAGTTCATGGTGTGTGATGACCACCAGTGTCTGCCTCCTGAAAGCACTGATTTCTCTATTCCTATAAAATAACACTTAAAGTGATGAGTGATAAATATAAAGCAAGTATAAAACTACTTGTTTCAGGGATCCTTATTTTCTTAGGTTCTTCAACTTTTACGATGGCTCAGGAGACTGATTCCACGGTTACCGATGACCTTGTTTTTACAGAAATAGGGGCAGATACTGCTGTCACGCCCGGAGATACCCTTGCCTCAGCAAATGCAGGCAAGTCCGTTAAGCAGGACAACATTTCCTTTGCAGAAGCGGAGAAACCGGTGACAACCACTGACAGCAGTCAACAGCAGCAGACACTCTGGGAAACCTTCATTGCCGGATTATTTGGCGGCTTTCTGGCCTTCCTGATGCCCTGCATCTTTCCGATGGTTCCCCTTACTGTAAGTTACTTTACCAAACGCGCCGGCAGCAGGCAAAAAGGCATCGGACAAGCCCTGGTTTACGGACTTTCGATCATCGTGATCTATGTCGCCCTGGGCCTGGCCATCACCGTGATCTTCGGATCCGCCATGCTCAACGAACTGAGCGCAAGCGGCTGGTTCAACTTCGCCTTCTTTATGCTGCTGGTAGTCTTCGCTGTTTCCTTTTTCGGTGCCTTTGAGATTACCCTTCCCAGCTCCTTCGTCAACAAGATTGACCAGAAAGCCGATACCAGCAAAGGCCTGGGCGGAATCTTCTTTATGGCCGCCTCCCTTGCCCTGGTCTCCTTCTCCTGCACCGGCCCCATCATCGGTACCCTGCTGGTTCAGGCCAGTTCAAAAGGAGAACTGCTGGCCCCGGCCACCGGGATGTTCGGCTTTGCCCTTGCCTTATCACTTCCCTTTACCCTGTCCGCCATCTTTCCCGGCTTTCTGAGCAGCATGCCCAAATCAGGCGGCTGGCTCAATACCGTTAAAGTCTGCCTTGGATTCCTGGAACTGGCCCTGGCCCTCAAATTCCTGTCCGCCGCAGACCTGGTGTGGCACTGGGAATGGTTTGACCGGGAGATCTTCCTGTCCCTTTGGATCGTGATCTTTGTCCTGATGGGCCTGTACATCCTGGGCAAACTAAAATTCTCCCATGACAGCGATCTGCCCTGGATCTCCGTACCCAGGCTGTTTTTTGCCGTACTGTCCCTGTCCTTTGCCGTGTACCTGGTACCCGGACTCTGGGGCGCACCAGTCAACATCCTGAGTGGCATTGCCCCGCCGATGAATACCCAGGACTTTATCCTGAGCGGCAGCAGTTCAGCATCGATAAGCAAAGCAGCAGACTTTCCGTCAAAAGTAAAATACAGCGAAGTACTGAAAGCCCCCGTAGGCTTTAGCCCCTTCTTTGACCTGGAAGAAGGCCTGGCCTATGCAAAGAAAGTAAACAAACCCATCCTGATCGATTTCACCGGGCACGCCTGCGTGAACTGCCGGAAGATGGAAGACAAAGTCTGGGTAGACAAAGCAGTTGGGCGTCTGATCAAAGAAGAATACGTACTGATCCAGTTATACGTAGACGAACGCTCGGTGAAGATGCCAAAAGAAAAAATACATTACTCAGAAATACTGCGCAGGCAGACCGATGACCTGGGGAGATGGAACGGAGACTTCCAGGCCAGCAAATACGGGTCTAACTCACAGCCTTTCTATGTACTGGCAGGAGCAGACCTGAACCCGCTGGTGAAACCGCAGGGAGCGATATTTGACGCAAAGGAATACGCGGCGTATCTGCAAAGCGGACTGGATAAATTCCATAATAAATAGAAAACAATTTAGGTAGTTAATAGCTAAACTCAGGCCGGTGGATACCGGCCTGGTTTACAAAGATTTCAGCACTACTTAACCCCTCCAAATGCCGCAAAGCAGAGGTTCTTATGCAAAACCTCGACATGCTTAAAACCAACTTTTTCCATCAGATCCAGCTGATATTTTACAGACCTCGGTGTATCTTCATACTCAATATAATCAAATACCTTCTGACGATATCCGGGGCCGCCCAATGTTTCCAGGTAATCACCGTAATGCTGCTGAAACAACGTATTTAATGGTTTGGCGTCATGAGTAACCAGGTCAGAAATCCAAAAGGACCCTCCGGGCTTAAGTGCTTTGTACACTTTGGTGAATACTTGTTTCCAGTCCTCATCTGTCCTTAAATGATGAAGTGTAGCAGCCGCTAGTACAATATCATATTGCTCTGCTTCCAGATCAAGTTCACGCATGTCCAATTGGATGGTAGTTACACTTCCGGTGGTTTGCTGAGATACACGTTCTTTAGCGCGGTCCAGCATAGGCTGGCTCAGGTCATTCAACGTACAGTTCAATCCTGGTATTTTGCTGAGCATTTTTAACGTATAATTACCTGCACCACAGCCAATATCGAGGAGTTCTTTGGCTTGAGGACTGCAATACTTTGCTGCATCTGTACAAAGCTCCAGAGTGAGCGGAGCATCGAGCGTGGTTAACTGCCCGGTATCAAGATTAGAGAAACGTTCCACATCCTGATCAAACCTGGTTTTGATCTCTTCATTAGTGGCTTTACTGGAATAATCGGTATTCATATTCTTATAATTATTGTTTAATAGCAATTAAGAGATAATACGAATGTTATCCGTCATAAACCGGTCAATATTTCAATAAAATATAGAAGTCAATTTTTGATTAATGAAAAGAATTGGCGTATTTGCCGGCTGATAATCCTCATTAATTTTATTGCACTATGCTCTCAAGATCAATACTTGTACTTGCGCTGGCAGTTTGTAGCCTTTCTGTATTCAGTCAGCAGAAGCTGTCTGACAATATGTATTTCAAAAAACTGCCAAACGGACTGGAAGTACTTGTGGTAGTAGACAATACAGTACCCCTGGCAACCATTGAAATAGCCTGCAGAAATGGTTCATTTACAGAAACCAATGAGTTCAATGGTTTAAGCCATCTTTACGAACACTTATTTTTTAAAGCCAATAAGGATTATCCCAACTTTGAAAGCTTTACCAAAAAGAGCAATGAACTGGAGATCACGTCAAATGCCACTACCAGAGAAGAAGTAGTAAATTATTTTTTTACGCTGCCTGCCGCTAACCTCAAACCAGGATTAAAATTCATGAACTCTGCCATCAGATATCCTGTCTTTAATCAGGAGGATATGAAACTGGAGAATGAAGTGGTCAACGCTGAGTTTACCCGACATGAATCCGGTGCGCTGTTTGCACTTATTGACGCAGATAAAAAGCACATGTGGGGAGCAAATTATTCGAGAAAGAATGTGATCGGAAACCATGATGTAATTCTTGCCGCTACTCCGGCCCAAATGGATACTATCAAAAATAAATACTACTGGCCAAATAATTCTGTACTGGTCATTGCGGGTGATGTAAAAGTAGATGAAGCTTTCAGTACCGTAGAAGGAATTTTTGGGAACTGGAAAGCATCGCCTTTTGACCCATTTAAGAAATGGCCTGTTCCCGAGGTCAAACCATTGACTAAAAATGATTATTATATTGTAGAATCTGACAAGCTGCCTGTACCTTATATGCTGTTTAGCTGGCATGGTCCGGATACCCGGAACGATATCCCTGCTACCTATGCCGCAGACGTTTTTTCCTTTATTGTGAATCAGAACGGATCAAAAATGATGAAAGCTCTGGTGAATTCAGGCCTGGCACAGGAAGCAAGCGTAAATTATTATACTCAAAAATATACAGGACCTATCAGCCTGATGGTGAGCCCAAATCCATCAAAGATCAAAGCATGTTACGAGGAAATACTAAAGCAGATTGCGCTTTGGGATGACGAAGATTATCTGTCAGATGTTCAGATCGAACGTGCCAAGCGTCTGCTTTCCATTGAGCAGGTGAAGAGAAGAGAGGTAACTTCAGATTATGCACATTTACTTTCTTTCTGGTGGGCTTCTGCATCTGTCGACTATTATACACATTATGAGGAAAACCTGAATAAGATCAGCCGTAAGGATCTGATGGAGTACGTAAGGAAATACATCAAGGGGAAACCTTATTGCGCAGGAATGATGATCAACAGTACGCTGATCAACTCTGTAAAACCAACGGAATTCTTTAAATCCAATTAACCAATACTGATGAAATCTTATCGTACCATGCTTATACTTCGATCAACACTTGCCATTTCTCTAATCTTTTTATTTTCAGGCGTTCAGGCACAAACCAAAGCTGTGGTTTTTGATGTGAATGGATTAAAAGTGATCCTGAGACCAACACAAAAGGAAACTTTCAGTGTAAGCATGTTTTTCAGGGGAGGAGTGATGAATTACAGTGCCGGTCAATCGGGTATAGAGAACCTGGCCTTATCTGCTGCCGCCTCATGCGGAACGAAAAACTATTCTGTAGACGACTACAAAGAACTGGCGGATGAATATGGCATCAGTATAGGGGGAAGCTCGTCTGCCGATTTTGGAACGATCAGCATGAGCTGTATCTCAAAATATTTTGACCAGGGCTGGAAATTATTCTCAGATGCAGTGGTCAACCCTTCATTTGACAAGGCTGAATTCCATATCGTCAGAGAGAAGACAATCTCAGAGGTGTATCAGGGATTCTCCGATCCGGAGACAAGAATAGATCAAATGGCCATGGAATCTATGTTTATTGGCAGTCCTTACAGTACCAATCCAAAGGGAACTGATAAAACACTGGCGGGGTTTACTACCGATAGTATTTCTAAGTATTACCATAACCAACTGAACAGAAATAAAATGTTTTTGGTAGTCGCAGGCAAGATTACCAGGGAGGAACTTGAAAAAAGAATTTCAGTGGCTTTTAAAGACCTGCCTGCAAAACCCTATGCCGTTCCGGTATATGAAGAAAAGATGCTGGAAGGGGAACATCTGAGGACAGAGCAGCGTGACATCGCTACAAATTACATGACCTGTATCATGAATGCACCGTTGATGAAAAGCCCGGATTACGCAGCTTTTTTATTGACTGTTAATGCATTGAGCGGAAACCTGCATTATGAACTGCGTACCAAGCAGGGATTGTCTTATGCACCCGGCGCCAGCGTAAATACCCAGCAGATCCCATATATGTCGATGTACGTAAGTACAACCCAGCCTAAAAAATCATTTCAGGCCATGGTTGCTGTATTTAACAGTATCCGTTCAGGTCATATCAGTCAGAATTTTCTTGATGGAATAAAGCAGGATCACAAACACAGGTATTACAGACACCAGGAGAGTTCAGCTGCTATCGTAAAAGATCTGGGTGAAGCAGAAATACTGGGCGGATACCAGATTGAAGAAAATATGCTGGCCAATATCAATAAAGTTACACTGAATGACATGTCAGATGCATTTAATAAATACGCAAAAGGAGCTATATGGTTATTTCTGGGCGATGAACAATTGGGAAAAGCGGCTTTTCAATAGTGCTCGGCTCATGAGAATTGATACTGATAAAAACAACAAAGCCGAAGTGATTCGGCTTTGTTGTTTTGAGATACTCAGAGAGAACATTATTTTAGAAATGTCTTGAGAGCGTTATGTGAGAGCGTTGCTATGTTTTATTCTAACCTTTAATGTTTAAACCCGGTAACAAAGTACTAAATCGGAACCGGGTTATAACTTCAATATGCTTTTAGATAGATGTAGAAGTCTGATTCAAAATTACCTTTACAACTCATACGGGTCAACTGAGTATTTACGCAGTTTTTATTTGAATAAAAAAATGAATTATATTTACCAGAAGCCGATATTGCATTTATGAAAAAGATACTTTCTATTGATGGTGGTGGCATAAGGGGGATCATACCCGGAATGTTTCTGGTGGCCCTGGAAGAAAAACTTAAAAAAGAAAGTAAAAATCCGGATGCAGCAATAGTTGATTATTTCGATTTCTTTGCAGGTACAAGTACAGGAGGAATTCTCACTTGTCTGATGTTGTGTCCTTCTAAAGACCATCCTACACGCCCTATGTTTTCTGCTAAAGCAGCACTTGATCTTTATTTGGAGCATGGCAACGAGATTTTTAAAATGAGTTTTTTTAAAAGACTCAGAGCTAAATTTGGTCTGGCCGGAGAACGCTACAACAGTTCAGTTTTTGAAGGTGTACTGGAAAAATACTTTGGGGAGACAAAATTAAGCCAGCTGATAAAGCCCTGTATCATCAGTGCCTACAACATCGAACTTCGCAAAACACACTTTTTCAGACAGCAGAATGCCATTTCAAGAGGAGCTTCCCGTGATTTCTATCTGAAAGATGTTTGCCGCGCTACTTCTGCAGCGCCTACCTACTTTAGCGTTGCCGAAATTCATTCCCTGGCGAATGTCAGATACCCACTACTAGACGGGGGCGTATTCGCAACCAACCCTGCATTGAGTGGCCTCATAGAAGTTACCAAAGCTTTCAACCAAACCCGTATCAATGACATTTACCTGTTCTCACTGGGAACAGGCCGTTCAAGAAGATCTTACGATTACGAACACTTTAAAAAAAGCAGCGCAATGGCTATTGTACCGGCGCTGATCGACATCATGATGAGTGGGGTAGCCGAGACCAGTGATTTTTTTCTGCAGCAACTGTTTCATTCCGTAGGCAAAGAAAAAAATTATGTGCGTATAGAACCGGATAGTTTGGAAAGTATTAAAGAAGGCCTGGATGCAGCCAGTTCCTCAAATATAGAAAAGCTCGTAGCACTTGGAGATAGAACCGTAAGTGAAAATGAGGCTCAGCTGAATAAGATTGCAAAATTTCTTGTAGAAGAACAAAAGAATTCCAGCTCTAAGATTTCCTGGAACTTTTTAAAGGCAGTAAAATAAGCTATGGGGTTGTGATTTTGCATGCCTGATAAAAGCAAAATACAAAAAGCACCAAGGCAATAAATTTCAAAATACCTATTGCAAATTGTCTGGAAGAGGATTTTTTGATCTTTTTCATATACATGATGGTCAGATTTTAATGGTTTTAGTAAAATGTGTAAGATTTAGTCATCATAACCCAAGATATTCTTTGCAACTTTAAATCTTAATTCAAAAATAACTCAATGCATCTGAGTGATCAACTGAGAAAATACTCAGTATCATTAAAGAAGGCGTATTGAATTATTTTCAATACGCCTTCTTTAATCTATTTAGACAGACAGTTTTCTAATCTGGTAGTGTATTATTGCATATCACGTTCCACTTTTCTTGCCGTACTTCTTCCGGGTAAGTAAATTTGAAAACCAACACCAAGCGTTAGCTTATGTGCGTAAGCACTGCTTCCGAATCCAACTACGCCATTGTACTTCAGTAAGCCTTCTAGTCCTATAGAAGGAGTTACGAAATAGGTAAAACCGGGGCCAAAACTAAATCCCAATCCATTCGTATTTCCACCAACAGATGGATTAACTCCTGAAACACCCACTGTAGCCTCACCAAAGAACCGCGAATTTTTAACCACGTCATTAGCTCCGGTAGCACCATAATACCGCCCAAGAGCCCCGATACCATAAGTAATATCAGTTCCGGAACCCTTAGCCGTTGCCAGGCCAAATGAAACATCACCACCAAGAGCCAAACCATCCTGTACAAACCAGGCAGCCTTAGGGTTTATGGATAAACTAAATACATTGGGCTTATCCAGACCGAATTGAATGTCAGAGATGTTGGCCCCCATCATTACATTTCCTTTTTGTATCTGGGCTTTTGCAGCAAACATTACACAGACACATAAAATAGTAGTTAAAGTCAAATTTTTCATAATTAGATTTTTTTGTTCCATTAATTAACAAACAGAGTTTATTTTTTGTTTACATTAAATGAATACACTTCCGCAGCACATCGTGGACTATTCTTCTTCAAACAATTCCAGCTGATAAGGATCTCCCGGACGGGGCGGGAGCGGGCAGGGACCGAAATTAGACAAGGAGATACCCAGCAGCCGGATCTTTTTATCCATCAGGTCAGTGTTTTCCAGCAATTGTTTTGCAGTATCCAGTATGGTAGTATAATCAGACACAGGTTCAGTAAAGGATTGGTTCCTGGTGATCTGTCTGAAATCATGATACTTCAATTTTAAGGTGACTGTTCTCCCCGTAAGCTGATTCCTTTGCAGCCTTACGGAAATCTTATCCGCTAGTTTACCCAGTTCAGTATGCATCTCTTCTATAGTAATGAGATCATGTTCAAAAGTATCTTCCACGGCCAGCGATTTAGTTTCACGCTCCGGTTGAACGGTCCTTTCATCAATACCCCTTACAATTTTGTAATAAAATTTACCGGACTTTCCAAAATGTCTGATCAGATCCTGCTCAGACAGCATTTTCAGATCAAAACCGGTATGCAGATTCATGCTCTTCATCTTTTTGGCAGTTACCTTGCCAACCCCGAAAAACCTTTCTACAGGAAGATTCTCCATAAAGACCTCAATTTTTGAAGGTCCAATAAAGGTCAAACCATCAGGTTTGTTCATATCCGATGCTATTTTAGCCACAAACTTGCTCGAAGACACACCAGCTGAAGCCGTAAGGTTAAGCTCATGATGAATGGCCGCCTTGATTTGTTTTGCAATTTCCAGTGCAGAACAAATATTTTGCTTGTCTTCTGTTACATCCAGATAAGCCTCATCCAGAGAAAGTGGTTCTATAAGATCCGTATATCTTGAAAAAATCTCCCTTATCTTTACCGAAACAGCTTTGTAAGCATCAAATCTAGGTCTTACAAAGATCAGATCGGGGCACAGCTGCAGTGCTTGTCTGGAAGGCATAGCCGATTTTACTCCATATTTACGTGCCTCATAACTGGCCGTAGCCACGACACCCCGACCATCCGGAGAGCCGCCAACCGCAATGGCCTTTCCCTGGTATTCAGGAAAATCACGCTGTTCCACAGATGCATAGAATGCATCCATGTCGATATGGATTATCTTTCTGATCAAAAATTCAGTCAATTAAATTCAGACTAATATACTTAGTATCCAAGGATAAATAAAATTAAAATAATTGCTAAATATACTAGATTTAGCTAATAATATTAGTAACATTGTAATGTAATACGAATGACTATGATCCAGATTAATGATGTTTTTTTCGGACGAACAGAGCTTCCCGGTATATTTGAAGACCTGTTAAATTCTCCTGCCGTCAACAGATTAAGCCGGATACATCAAAATGGAGCCATATTTCTGGTCAATCCTGACATCAGCCACAGCAGACTCGAGCATTCAATAGGAGTGATGCTGCTCATCAGAAGATTGGGCGGATCAGAGTTGGAACAGGTTGCCGGTTTATTGCATGATATTTCTCATACGGCCTTTTCACATGTAGGAGATTACGTTTTCGATAACGCTGAAGAGAACTACCATGAACAGATCTTTGAGACCATCCTGCGTTCATCGGATATACCCGAAATACTTTCCTGGCATGGATACCATGTGGATGAAATTATAAATGGTGAATTTAACATTCTGGAACAGCCTTTACCCGGTCTTTGCGCAGACCGGCTGGACTATACACTCAGAGATTCCTATCATGCGGGGCTGGTTACTGCGGCCACAGTCAGAGATTTCCTAAATCACACCAAATTGGAAAACGGAGTGATTCAGCTCAGTAGTTATGAAAAAGCAAAATGGATCAATGAATTATACAAAAAACTAATTGCCGAAGTGTTCAACTTTCCTCTATATGTATACGCAAACAGAAAACTGACCGAGCTGATCAAGTCTGAACTGGAAGCGAATAGATTAACAGCAAAAGATCTGCAGCAGGACGACACCTCTCTGCTCAACAAACTTAGAAGTACGGCCTCAGGTTATGAGGCCATCAGATCTATTAAACTACATAAAGATCTGGATGTTTTCATGAGAAAGGGGATGGGCCTTAAAATGAAGAACCGGCAATTAAATGCCCTGATCTAGTGATGACCCCCGCCTTCTGGCTTACGTTTCTTAATAAATGACAGGTAAAAAGCAGTCGCCGCTATAATGACAACTAGCGCAAGAAGTCCCACTAGAGTTTGAAAACCCGCCGCTGATTGATGATGTTCCATGATTCAAAATTTTTGATGAAGGTAAAAAAATAAAATAAAACCTGAAGTGTAAAACAGAAAAAACCTGACCGGCATAAGCCAGCCAGGTCAAACTAACCTTATAAGAAATGCTACACTAAGTTTTTATTGTACTTTCTTTTCTTCTCCCTGCGTTGGAAGAGAAGGTTTTGGTACATCTGTTTTCTTTTCTTCCTTTTCAGCTTTGGTATCACTTGGTAATTTTGATGGAACCGATTTATTTAAGGCCGCACGCGTTGTTGCTGATGTCTGTGATGTAGGAGAGGGAACCCCTCCGTTGAATATAATATCTCTGATTTCTCCTATTGTTTCCTGCTTTGGATTAACCGTTTTCCTTTCTTGCTTTCCTCTGGATTCAGGTCCATATTTCAATCCTGGCACTGAATTCTCTGTCAATTGCTTCCCAATACGCTCATTAGTTTTATATTTATCCTGAGCCTGTGCAGATGAGCCGATCAGCAGGCCAATACCGATCATTATTATGCTGCTAATTTTATTAATGGTTTTCATATCCTTATTTTCTTAAGCTAATTATTTCACATTTACCAATACCTTGATCATACCCTCACCTGAAGCCAGTTCCTGTAAGGCTTTACCAATCACTTGTCCTGGCTTTACTCTTTCCGGATCTCCTTTCATTGCATAACCAGCTTTACTGGAAGTAACCAAAAGATCACCGCGCTGAATGGCACCGCCCTCATCACAAACCTTAGTAGGAATTACACCTACCATGCCCAAAGGCACTTTGTCTGTAATGTCATCCACAGCATTTCCTTCTGTAAGCATTAAACCCGGTTTAGTAGCAAACACACCTGCCACCAGAGAAGAATAAGGCGTAGAAGATTTTTCCATTGTTCTGTCCTGCGAAGTAGAAATCACCAGCACATCACCGGGTTTATAATTTGTAAACGAACCGTTCACATCAAAAGCCTCAGCAAGATCTGCACCACCCACCTGTGTGCCGCCGTTAAAAAAGCCTCTGCCTGCGGCATTTATCCTGGCGACGTTAACCGTGCCTGGATTTCCACTTTTAAATATCGCTACATTACCATTGCTATGCTGTTCCACGGTGAGTACCGGGTTGACATTAGCGTTATTGAAATTGACAAGTCTGGCTGCCTTGCCATTGCTGAAATTAGGTGTCCATGCAAATAGTGCATTCCCTGTTCCATCTGCCGTGGTTTCTATTCCATCCCCCAGGTTTGAAGCATTTGCGGTAACCCCGTTACCGTTGCCATCAGCTATTGCAATCAATGCAGGTCCGTTGCCCGCGGGGTTAGAGGCATGAAACAAACCAGCAAAGCCACCAGTACCTGATGATATACCATATATGCCCGCTGTACCAAAGTTGGAGAACTGCGAATTTACCTCACCTCTCACAGCTGGCGAAGTACCTGTTACCCGATCTACCTTGAAATCACCTGCAGTGCCGTTACCGATAGTTTTAACTGTAATTACTTCGTTCTCATTATCCTCATTAAAGATCTCAAATCGTCCGGCTTTTCCGTCGGAAAAAGTAGGTACCCAGGCATACAGTGCGGTGCCGGTACCATTGACATTGGTTTCCACTCCGTTGCCTGCTTTTTTTGCATTGGCAGTGATGGCATTACCATTACCGTCTGCAAGAGCAACAAGTGCTCTTCCGTTGCCTGTGGGATTGGAAGCATGGAAAAGACCTGCAAAACCGCCAGTCCCGGAAGCGATACCAAATATTCCGGCAGCACCAAAATTGCCGAAAATAGTATTCACTTCCGATCTTACGCCAGCAGACACACTATTTGTATTATTAACCAGGAAAGACGCTGCATTACCTTGTTTATTATCAGGAATATTGCCATTACTATTTGTTTCTACTTCGAATGTATTACCCTGGGTATTGGCAGCATTCCTGTTTTCGAAGCGCCCGGCCCGGCCGGTACTTCCGCTTAATCCAATCTGCCCGAATACACCAATCCCATTGCCGCTGGTATTTGTAGCTACAAACCCCCTTACCCCATAACCTCCACCGTCGTTACGGCCTACAACTGCACCTGCAATATCACTGGTAGCGAGACCTACAACAGCCTCACCTGCACCAGTATTGCTGCCAAGTACACCAGCACCAGTCTGTACTGCGGTTGAAGCCCTGACACCGTGACCTCCGGCGCTGCTTGCATCGACGCCGTTACCATTTCCGGATGTATTTACACTTACCCCTATACCGTTACCCAGTGTGCTTACATTCAGAGCATTACTGTTATTCGCATTATTAAATATAGATATAGATGCGGCAATACCATTATTACTTGTAGCCGTCAGGCCGGTACCCGTATTGCTATTGGCATAGACGCCTGTACCCGCACCCGATGAATTTCCATATACACCAAGACCCGATGGAGTTACCCCATATATACCCCAGCCGCTTCCGGCCTGAGAACCCCATACCCCAATACCAAGACCACCTGTACCATTATTGATACCTCTTACGGCAGTCGAGAATCCACCTGGAGCAGTACTGGTAACTATACCCCGTACGGCAGCTATACTTGACGTTGTTGTATTGTTGATGCCCTCAACAGATGTGCCATCGCCGTCATTCGTGAGGGAAAACAAAGTAGCTGCGTTATTTTCAGTAGCAGTGAAGGGCAGTGCAAAACCTCCGCCACCGACAGGAGAAGGAGCCCAGGCTACACCATTAAATTTCAGTACATCATTCAAAACCGGTGCAGTGTTTAAAACAGGTTTTGTCTGCAGTTTAGCAACAACCGGATTCGGGTAGTTTCCGGACAAGTCTCCACCCGCAGGCGAAGCATTGATGTTACCAGGAATACCCTGAAGGCCTTGCGGACCAGGTATACCCATTGGACCCGCAGGACCTGCAACACCAACCGGACCAGCGTTTCCTGTATCACCTTTATCCCCCTTGTCGCCTTTAGGACCGATAGGACCTGCATTTCCCTGATCACCTTTGTCGCCTTTGATACCCTGTATACCTTGTACACCCGCAGGACCAGCCGGTCCAACATTTCCAATGTCACCTTTATCACCTTTTGGACCAGCAACGCCTTGCACACCCTGGGTGCCCTGAGGACCAACCGGACCCTGTGGGCCTGGATTACCAGAAGCCGCATACAAGGCAAAAGGTACACTCATCAATTGCGTTGTACCCAAAGTCGTATAAGACCCGCCACCCAACGCAATCTCCACTTTTGCGTATTGGTTTACATTTTGCCATGGGATGGCTGCAAAAGTTCCGCTGCCCGGAGTACCTTTACCAATTTGTAAAGTAAACAGACCCAAGACATTGGTATTCAGAGAATGTTCCTCCATATATTGAACCGGGCCGTTATTGGCTCCGCCCAGTATCGAGATTTTGACCTTAATGGCCTGACTAGACAAAACAGTACCATTGGTGTTCCTGGCGACCCCCTGGTAATTGATACCGGAAAAGCCATTTTGCCCAAAAGCCATCTGGCAGGCCATGACGGCGAAAAACAGGGTGAGTAAAGATTTTATTGATTTCATAACCGTTAGGATTTATGGTATAAAGAGTTAGGTTAATATTTAGATAATTATATCCCCCCGGGTGTAAAACTGAGGGTGAAGTGGACAGTATTTTTCATCACAAACCTGTCGGATGTAGGAAAGATATAGCTCATGTCTATCCTGATCGGATTGATGTTGAAGCCAAGACCCGCTGCAAAATGTTGTCTGTTGCCTTTATTTGGATCTTCATAAAAATATCCTGTCCGAAGAAAGAAGGAATTGAAGTAAGAAAACTCAAGGCCGCCGGCGATGGTAAATTCAGAAAACTCTTCTCTGAATCCGCCAGGAGCATCAAAGAAAGATGTAAACAAAGCACTTGTCACACTGCGGTTCGGATCTTTGCCTTTCTCAATCTCATCGGTAGGGTTGCCCATCGCATCCTTTTTGTATCGTGGAGGAGTAGGCGCCATTAATTTATTTACGTCCAGTAATAGCGTCAAACGGTTTTCAGGTGTAGCATACAAGGCATATCCGCCGCCTATGCGCAGGTTCATGGGAAGAAAATTAGTCGTTTGCTCGCTGTACTTGAGTTTTGTACCCAGATTGGTGATGGCAACGCCCCAGTTATAACGGCGGCTGTATTCCCCGTCTTCCGATTTATTATCCGAATAGAACGCCACATCAGCAGCAAAAGCATCCGTTCTTTTCAACAACAAATTGTTGTAGGTCCCCGAACCGATATCACTTTGAAAATAACGCCCGGTCAGTGCCATGGCAAAGCTTTCACCAAACTTACGCGCGTAGGTCAGGTCAATGGCAAACTCACTGGCTTTGTATTGCTCCAATAACGCACCAGCTTCATCCCTGAAATTCACCGCACCCAGATCCAGGTATTTAATCGCCACCCCAATCGTTTGCCGACCCTCCAGTTGCCGGTAAGCAGCGATATAACCCAGATGAGAATCCTTGGTCAGTTCCTTCATCCAGGGAGTATACGATGCGCTGATACTCATTTTTGGGCCAAAAGGAAGTTTGGCCGCATTCACAAACATCGCGTTAGCATCCACAGACAAACCAGTGCCCGCCTCAGCCACACCGGCATTGCGGGCATCCGGGCTCAATAAAAGAAAGCCAGCCCCTGTATTTACCACCCTATTGTCTTGTTGTGCGGCGCTGTTCTGGTACGCACATACCAGGCAAGCCATCAGGCTTACAGCAAGGTAGATGTTATGTTTCATAAGCTCTATTGAATTACCAGTTTTTCAGAATACCTGCGGCTTCCGGCCTGCAATACCACATAATAAAGACCCGAAGCGAAACCGGAAATCGGGAGGTTATATTTCACCTTTCCGGCCAGCAGGTTTACAGATATGCTTCTTACTGTCTGACCCGCGTTATTGACCAACTGCATAATCACCGCACCATCCTTGATCAGGTCAAATTCCAGATTTGTAGAACCCGAAGCGGGATTAGGATAAACAATAAAACTGTTAATAAACGCAATTTCAGGAGCAGTTTCATTGCCCGCAATTTCAGGTTGCTGGAACCCCTGCGTGACCAGTAGCGGAGAATTTGCAATAGCATCGACCAGCACCTCACCAATGGTGTATTGAATGATGGTATTGTTAATTTGCGCTGATCCCCCTGTGCTGGCTATGACCGACCGCTGGAGTTCAACCTGCTGGGCACTGGCTCCGGCAGAAATACCCAGCATGCCCAAAAGAGGTATAAGTTTGTTTTTCATAGGGAGAGTTAATAATTAGAATGTATATCGAATTTAGATAAAAGGGAAGGACCTGGTTTATGGCAATGAGTGAATTACGAGTTACAGTTAGCGAACAGGCGTTTTTAGTTGTTGAACAGTTGTCTATCTTGTGGGATTGGTCAGTTGACCCACATGCAACATCTTTATCATATTAACGACTATCAAAAGAGATAACCTTATCTTTCAGGTGATTTTATTAACCAGAATAACCGATACCTGAATGAAAAAATACTTCATTATATTCAGTGCATTATACATTTGTTTTCAGCCACTTAAGACGAAAGCACAAAACAATTACTTTATAGATGGCTATCATGGCGGCATCTGGGGTCATTACCCGCCTGGCTATACTACATTCATCAGTGACATGCTCGATAAAAACCCGTTCTGGAAACTAAACCTTGAAATAGAACCAATTACCTGGGACAATGCAAAAGCAACGGATGCTTCCGGCTACGAAAGATTAAAGGCCTTTGCAAAAGACCAGTCGGCCGCAGGAAGGATAGAATTTGTAAACCCCGCATACGGACAAGCCTATTTGTTTAATATCCAGGGAGAATCTGTGATCAGGCAGCTCAAACTGGGCATGAAAAAGATCCGGGAACACTTTCCCGAAGCTGAATTTACCACCTATTCCTCAGAAGAACCCTGTTTTACCAGCGCATTACCGCAAATCCTGAAATCCTTCGGATACCGTTATGCCTCGTTAAAAAATCCGAATACCCTCTGGGGCGGCTATACCACGGCATTTGGAGGAGAACTGGTCAACTGGACAGGACCCGACGGCAGCAAACTACTCACTGTGCCCCGGTATGCATCAGAAAGTTTGCTCGAAGGATCCACCTGGCAAACCATCGCCTGGAACAATTCCAAAGAATATCTCGAAGGTGCCAGATCACAGGGGATACAAAATCCTATAGGGATGTGTATCCAGGATGCCGGCTGGAAAAACGGGCCCTGGCTGGGGCAACCTAAAAACTTTCAATACCAGACCTGGAGAAATTATATCGCCAATGTGGCCGATAAGCAAAAGGTGCCCGATTGGAAATTCACACAGGAAAATGTACAGGTAAGCCTGGTATGGGGGGCGCAGATCCTGCAAAAGATGGCTCAGCGTACCCGCATTGCTGAAAATAAGCTCATTATGGCCGAAAAGATCAATGCTATGCAAGGTTTATATCTGAGACAACAACCCAAAGCAGATCAATTTGAGCAGGCCTGGCAGAACCTGCTGCTGGCTCAGCACCATGATTCCTGGATCGTGCCCTATAATGTGGTAGATAAAGTTAATAAACTCAACTGGGCAGATCAGGTAAAGATCTGGACAGACAATTCCAACAGGCTGTCCGACAGCATACTGGCTTTGAGTTCTGCTAACGGAAATAAAGTACAGCATAGATATAAGATCTATAACACTCTGGCAACTAATCGTAAGGAGATGGTTTGCATTAGTGCCGGTACAGGTCTGAAAAATCCGGCAGTATATAATGCTTCGGGCAAGGAAATCAGCACCCAGATCATCAGCAATGAACAGGGTGAAAGACAATTGCTGTTCAGCGCCAGTGTCCCTTCCATGGGCTTCAGCAGTTATATGGTTAAAGAAAAAAACAGTCCTTTAACCCCAGAACGAGCGGGTATGGTCAAGACAGAGCAGGGCAAATACCGTATTCAAACCGACTTGTACGACATCCTGATCAACCCGGCAAAGGGAGGGACCATAGAAAGCCTGACCGCAAAGAAGGCAGGAAATAAACAACTTGTTAAGAGAGACAAAGGCGACAATTACTTCAACGAAATGAAGGGATATTTTTATACCGACAGCACCTGGTATTCCAGTGCAGATCATCCTGCACAGGTGACTATTGTTGAGAATGGTCCGCTCAGGGTTAAGCTCAAAATTGAGGGCCACATTGGCCCGCACCCCTTTACCCAGCACATCACGCTTGCAGAGGCTGAGGAGAAGATCGGCTTCGATACCCATATTGACTGGCAGGGCAATCCGGGTATAGGACAGAATTATAAACAGAAAGGGAAATGGAGTGCAGAGGAACTAAAAAAAGCATTTTACAATGACAAATACAAACTATCCGCACTGTTCCCTTTGAACCTCAAACAGCAAAAGGTTTATAAAAATGCTGCTTTTGATGTTTTGCAAAGCAAACTGCAAAATACCTATTTCAATACCTGGGACAGCATCAAGAATAACCTGATCCTGAACTGGATAGATGTAACACAGCAGGATGATGAAGTAGGGATGACCCTCCTCAGCGACCATACCGGAAGCTATTCACACGCCGAAGATGGTATACTGGGCCTGACCCTCCAGTATTCGGGAATGGGACTTTGGGGCAGAAATTACAGCATCGACGGACCGTCTGAATACAGATATGCCTTATTGCCGCACCTCAAAAAGTGGAACAAAGCAGACCTCTGGACACAAAGCCTGAAATGGAATGAACCCTTGCAGGTACAAGAAGATCAGCCAGCGCTTCCGGCGACGGCCTCTCTGCTCAGTTTGTCTGCTCCGGGGTATGAAGTATCATCTTTGCAGATCAGCGATAAAGAACTGACATTCAGAGTTTTTAATGCATCAGGAGGAAGAGCTCCGGTAAGTATCAGCCTTGCCGTTCCAAATGCCACGAAGGCGGAGCTGATAGAACTGAACGACACAAAATTACAAACACTTAATCTGAAAAAACTAAATAACGGAAAGCAAACTTTTAGTTTGAGTATACCTGAATTTGGTATCAGAACCATTAAATTGCATCTGTGATTTCTTGAAATTTCAACTGCAGTGATTTAAAGAAGCTGTGGTCTTTAAGAATGCGGTTGTGATTGCTTAAAAACCAGACTAAATCAATGAACACCTATATACCCGTCAAAAACCCTCCTTTAGCTTTCCTGATGAAAAGCATGTTGTTACTGATTTTATTTGGCTGCTGCAGCTTTTCCCGGCTCACAGCCCAGGCACAGCAAAGACTGAAACTGGCAGACATCCTGCAAAGCAACATGGTGATCCAGCAAAACAAAGCCTTTAAGATCTGGGGCAATGCCAGTCCGGGTGCTGCATTGATCATAGAGGCAGACTGGTCAAAACCAGTGAAAGTCAAAGCCGATGAACAGGGAAACTTCCTCACTAAAATAAATGTACCCAAAGCCGTAAAAGGCGATTTTACCACCCATACCATCCGCATAACAAGCGATAAAGAAGAGGTCAGCATCAGCAACATGCTGATCGGCGAGGTATGGATCTGCAGCGGGCAATCCAATATGCAGTTTAAACTGGCAGAAGATAAAAATGCAGCGACCGAATTGCAAAAGGCCGACCATCCGAATATCAGGCTGTTCAACGCCGCGCTCAACTTCAGCAACAGCCCTCTGCAAACCATCAAAGGCAAGTGGCAGGCCTGTACCCCAGAAACCGTAAAAGATTTTAGTGCTGTGGGTTATTACTTTGCCAAAACCTTACAAAACAGGCTGAATATACCGATCGGTGTGATCTTTTCCGGCATCGGTGCCTCCAAAGCCGAAGCATTTATCCCGCAGGAGGTACTGGCAGCCAACCCGCTGTTGGATTCTGCCTATCTGAAGCCTTACCTGAACAGCCCGAAATCAAAAGAAGTGGTAGACGGAGGATTCAGTTTCGAAAAAGTAATGCGCCCGTACTTACTCTACAATGCCATGATCAATCCGCTGATCAACCTATCAGTAAAAGGATTTTGCTGGTACCAGGGCGAGAGCAACCGCAATGAGCGGAACATATATACCCTTGCCACCCAAACACTGATCAGATCCTGGAGGGAAAGATTTGCACAAGGAGAACTGCCGTTTTACTACGTACAGGTCGCTCCGTACTTTTACGATCAGGAAGACCCAAAACTCAATGACTATGCTTTTTTCAGAGAATCACAGGAACGCATCTCTTCATTAAAAAATACCGCCATGGTAGTGAGTATGGATGTGGGAGAGGCCAAAGACCTGCACCCGAAGCAAAAAGGACCTCTGGGTGTCCGTCTGGCACGTACCTCTTTAAATCTGACCTATGGCATCGATACGGTAGACTGGAAAGGCCCGCAGTATAAATCTATGAAGATTAAAGGCAGTACAGTAATCATAAGCTTCGACAAAACCTCGGTAAAAAGCGGCTTAAATACCAATGATGGTCAAATACCAAAGTATTTTACAATAGCTGGTGCAGATCGGGTATTCTATCCGGCTATCGCAAAAATAGATGGAAACAACATCATTCTAAGTTCAGATGAGGTAAAAAATCCTGCGGCTGTCAGATATGCCTTTACCAATTATCCGGTTACCAATCTTCAGAATATTAAGGGATTACCAGCTGTCCCATTCCGTACAGACAACTGGCCGGAGAAACGATAATCCACATTAGAGCAGGATTCGATTGGTATATACGCTGTTGGAAATGGACTATCTCTCATTACTGGTAAAAGAATAACTACTGGATAATCTACGGATACATTTATTCAGACCTTAGTGATTTAGCAGGGTCGGCAAGGGCAGTTTTTATGGATTTATAACCTACGGTAAACATAACGACTGTAAAGGTGATCAGCAATGCAACAATGAAAATACCAGCGCCAATATCTATTCGGTAAGCGAAATTGCTAAGCCAGCTTTGCATGACCCACCAGCCCAAAGGAGTCGCAATAGCAAAGGCAAAAAGCATGAGTCTGCTGAATTCTTTGCCAAACAATAGTACAATGCTCTGCACACTGGCACCAAGTACTTTACGTACAGCTACTTCTTTTTTCTTCTGAGCGGCCATAAAAGCCGCCAGACCATATAGACTCAGACAACCAATAAAAATGGCAATACAGGTGAAGACCTGAACCAGGGTCATCATCGTCTGATCGGCTTCATAGAGTTTAGTCATCTTTTCATCCAGAAAATCCTGCTTATAAAGGCTATTGGGATAAGCTTCTTGCCAGGTAGCCTCCAGTTGTGATAGCGTTGCTTTCATATTTGAAGCATCAACCTTTACGGCACACTTTCCATACCATACAAAGAAAGAAGTGAGTGCAAGAGGTTCTATCACTGAGTGAAAAGATTTGTTATGAAAATCGTTGATTACACCAACTATAGTTCCTTTATATCCATTTATGGTAGCTTTTTTACCTAGCACCTCATCGTTTGATTTCAGACCCAGCAGGCGTACCGTGCTGCTGTTGACAAGGAATTCACGAACGGTATCGGCAGGCAACAAGTTTCTCCCGGCAAGGATATGCAGACCAAAAACTGATGTATAGTCATGATCTGCATATCTGCAGGAAATGGTAAACTTTTCATCTTCAGTACGGGAAGCAAATAGTATCCTTGAAGAACTGGCGCTTTCCTGTGCGGGCGGGGCATAACAGAAGGTCATATCTTTTACACCTGGTATTTTTAAAAATTGCTCTTTAAGTGTCTTTATTTTGGAAGGCTGGTTGTCCGGCACGGGGAGCATAACGATTCCGTCTTTGACAAAACCCATATCGGCTTGTTGTGCATAGCGCATTTGGCTGACGATGACAATTGTTCCGATAATGAGCAACTGGGAAATGGCAAATTGTGTGATCACCAGGGCTTTTCTCAGCGAAACTGAACCCGAGCTGCTATGTGACAACTTCCCCTTGAGGGCAAGCACCGGTTCTATCCCCGCCATAATTAATCCGGGATAGAAACCTGAGCTGAAAACCATGACCAGCAACAACGTCACTAAGAAACCAGCCAGGTAAATGTCTGAGAAAATATTGAAGCTGAGCCTCGCGTCAAATAACTGATTGATATAGGGAAGTGCGACTTCCGAAAGCACCAGTGCCAGAGCCATGGCGATCAAGCCAATAAGCGATGTTTCGATGATGAACTGCCAAAACAATTGAGGTCTGCTGCTTCCCAGCACCTTCCTGACGCCAATTTCTTTGAATCTGCTGGTGGCTTGGGCAGTGGCCAGGTTGATGAAATTTATACAGGCTGCAAGTACTAAAAACAGGCCGATACATCCCAGAGCAACCAGACTTTCTCTGCCTATAGAAGCACCGAAACTCTTGTTCAGGTGAATATCAGCTAATGGCTGCAGCTGAAACTTCCATTCTTTTGCGTCCTTTTCAGAATAGTATTTATGAACAAATGCTGGGAAAATCTTGTCTACCTGAGTAGCTGATACATTGGGCTTTAATTTGATGAAACACTGCCTGTCGTCGTTTACATTTACCCAGAAATCACTGACCATCCAGGGTTGCAGGTCTTTCAGATTGGCAAAAGGAATATAGATCTGTTCTCTCCGTCCGGTGTTGGCAGGCAGGTCTTTCATAATTCCGCTTATTGTAAAATCTGCCTTGTTCGCAATGCGAATGGTTTTACCCATTGGATCAGTGCTGCCAAAGTATTTTACGGAAAGACTTTCTGTGAGCACAACAGAGTTGGGTTTATTCATCGCCGACTGCCAGTCGCCCTTCAATAGGGGGAAGCTGAAGATTCTGAAAAACTCAGGTTCGGCGAATGCCAGGTCTTCTTCAAATTTCTTTTGTTCCGTACCCCTGGTAATGGTAACCAGTTCATGTTCTGAGGTATAGATGGAGGCAATCGTTTCAGCGAAAGGATAGTCGTTTTTAAAAGCCGCCGCGAGGGGGGCGGGTACACCAGAGATGTCTTTTATTTCACCGATATTCAGCTCTGTGGTGATTCTATAAATCTTATCGGCCTCAGGATGGAAATTATCAAAACTCAGGTGGTATTTGATCAGTGAAAAAATGATCACTGCGCAGGCTATACCCAGACCCAGCCCGGCTATATTGATCAATGCATACATTTTATTCCTTTTGAAGGTCCTGAGGGCGGTTAAAAAATAATTCCGTATCATGGTTTGTTGGTTTGACACAGGAATACAAGAAGACTGCCAAGCTTTAAAGTGTGCCGGAGACACTAAAATAGACATTTTCCAGGGATATCATGTCTGATAACGGACAGTATCGTGTACGGATATGAACAGCCTTTGCAAAGGTTTATCCGGTTTAATTTGTATTATCGCAAAAAAATAATGATTTGAATATTCAAAGTTCTTCATCAGTATCATCAGAAAAGGCACATTGGCAATCCATCAAAAATGGGAATGAGGATGCGCTGAAGTATTTTTACGACTTGTATTCCAGTGCCTTGTACAACTATGGTTCAAAGTTCAGTACAGATAAAGACCTGATCAAAGAATGCATACAGGAGCTGTTTGTAAACCTCTGGATCAGAAGGTCTGCTATCGGTGATCCGCAGCATGTCAAAAATTACCTATTCAAATCCTTTCGTTTGTCGGTCTTCAAAAAGACAGCTTTACTGCAAAAACATCAGGAATATGAGGAGGCGGAGCTTTATCCCTTCCAGGTATCACTGAATATAGAAGATGAGATCATCAGCGCCGAGCAGAATGAAGCACTCAGAACAAAGCTGCAGCAGTCACTGTCCGGGCTCACTGACCGCCAGCGTGAGGCTATTTTTTTGAAATTTTATGAAAATTTGTCGTATGAAGAGATTGCAGAAGTAATGGGGATTTCTGTCAAAGCCAGTTACAAGATCATGGCCAGGGCATTGGGTTTTCTGAAGGATAACCTGCAAAAAGATGAATTTATAATCCTTTACTATATTTTCTGTTTAAAATTATTGAATTGAAAATCAACAGCTTATAAATTTTGTACGATAAAAGTATGTTGCCATGGGGTAAAATTCAGACTTTTAAGCTAATCGGATTGAAAATAGAAAACTATGGAATTGGAAGATTTTATAAACAATCCGAAATTTGTACTCTGGGTCAGCCATCCGGATCCTGAACTGAACGCCTTCTGGTCCGGGTATCTGGCCGAAAAACCGGAAGAAGAACCCGCGATGGAGCAGGCGAAAAACATTGTTTTAGCGATGCGATTTAAAAGCGAAAATCTGCCTGCTGATGAACAAAAATTATTGTGGAACAACATTAAAAACAGCATACAGCAGCAGAAAAGACCTGTACTCCGCTTATCTGTCTGGTTGCGAGCTGCGGCAGCGTTGTTCCTGCTAGGCATACTAAGTGCAGGTATCTTGTGGTATACGCAGCAGCAGAGACAGGAATTCAGTACTGCTTTTGGCGAACGCCGAAACCTGACACTGCCCGATGGCTCTGAGGTAACGCTTAATGCCAATTCCCTGATCAGTTATGCAAAAAACTGGAAAGGCGACAAACCCAGAGAAGTGTGGATAGAAGGGGAAGCATTCTTTAAAATTAAACATCTCCATAAATCAGGCATCATAAAACCGGCTGAACGCTTCGTTGTACATGCAAAGAAATTAAATGTAGAGGTATTGGGAACTTCGTTCAATGTCAGCAACAGGCGGAATCTGGTCAGGGTAGCCCTGCTGACGGGTAAGGTAGGACTGGATATTGAAGGGCTGGAAAATGATCAGCTTAGACTGATCCCGGGTGAGCTGGCAGAATATAAAGCAGGGACGAATGCTTTGTTCAAAAGCAGGGTAGCCATACATAATTATACAGACTGGCGCAACGGTCAGCTGCATTTTAACAATACACCGCTGGCTGAAGTCCTGGTTATGATCGAGGACATCTATGGGTATAAAACGAGACTGACCGATCCTTCCATAGCTCAGCGAAGGCTGTCCGGTAATTTTTCTTCCAACACTGAGGAGGTGCTGTTCAAAGCAATAGCCACTTCTCTGGGCGTGTCCATTCAACAAAACAAGTCTGTCCGTCAGCTGACCATTAAGTAAACGATATGAAAGTATTTAATATAAAACAGGGATTAAAGGCGCTGTACGTCATCGTATTGATCAGTTTACTTCCCCTGAAGCCGGTAATGGCACAAAAAACAGCACCCGTACAACTGTCAGATGCGTTAAAAGAGATCATGGCTTATCATCAGGTAAACTTCATGTATGAGGAAGTGAATATCAGCCGGAAAAAAGTAAGTTTCAGTACTGCTGTGTTGAAAGAGAAAGGCCTGGATGAGGTACTGACCATGGTGCTGGAACAGGCGGGACTAAAATGGTCCAGAATTGACAAGAAGAATTATGCTATATTTCTTCCGGCAGCGGTTAAGAAAGATCTGCTTGCAAAAGAAAGTATACCTCCATGGAAGGGGGCTATTGCGGATAGCCTGGTGCAGATAAATACTACCGATTCCCTGCTGAACAAAATGAGCCCCACACAGCTTAACGAGGTCAAAATCATCAGTAACAAGGCGACCGTGGAGCGCAGGAGCGACAGGCTGGTTTACAATGTTGAAAACAGTGCTATGGCAGCGGGCAATTCTATTGAGTTGCTGAAAACAGCTCCCTTTGTCAGGGTAGGCTCAGACAATACGGTATCACTGCAGGGTAAAGCGACTATGATCCTGATCGATAACAAGCCTGTTGCGGAGTCTTCTTTGCAAAGCATCCTGCAATCGCTTCCGGCTGGAAATATATCGCAGATCGAACTGATTACCAATCCATCTGCAAAGTATGATGCAGCTTATGGAGCCGTGATCAATATCGTTACTAAAAAAAGTAAGATTGAAGGCCTGACCGGGAATGTGAGAGCCGATGCCTCTTCGGGGAAATATGCAACAGGTATGAGTAATGCCTCGCTGACTTATAAACACAAGGGTTTGACCTTATACGGAACCGGCGGCTTTACTTATGGCGACAGCTATTTTGCCACTGATGAGGACCGGTTTGTCGGGCTGACAAACAATACAGCGTTTCTCAGCAACAAATGGAGCCGTAAGACGCTGCAGTCTGTCGGAGCTTATCAGGCCGGAGCGGATCTGGAGATAGGCAGCGGCCAGACCATAGGTTTCATCGCCGACGGAAATATCATGCATTTCAAAGGTCCGTGGAATACTGTAAATGGGTTTAGATCGGGATTTTCATCCGGGATAGATTCGCTTTTGTATACGAATGCAACTTTCGGACAACCCGTATTCATGGGGAACTTCAACCTGAACTATCACCTTACCGCCGATTCCGGAAAACGGGAGCTTACGGTTCTGGCTACCTATACGCCATTTCGCCGTGACCTGAAACAGGACTTTCCTTCTGTATTGAAAGACGCTGAAGGTAAGGTATTAAACACACCGCCATTATACCGTACGAGAAACAAGACGGCTATTGATGTGTACATTGCTCAGGCAGATTACAGTCAAAGCTTTGGCAGACAATGGAAACTTGAAACTGGTCTGAAATATCAGCAGACGGCTTCTGAAAATGAGATCTATTATGAAGAGGCCAATGGAAACGACTTTATCAATGTACCCCGGTATTCGAGCAATAACCGGCTCAAGGAAAGTATTACCGGGATGTATTTGATTGCGTCAAAGGATTGGAAATCAGATAAGCTACAACTTGGTCTGAGGGGAGAGAATACCCAGGCTGCTTTTGTCGGGAATTTTGAGCAGCATTCTTTTAATCTCTTTCCGACTGTTTTATATCAGCACAGCTTTTCAGAACAACAGAAAATATCTTTCTCTTATAAGCGCACCATAGCCCGGGCGCCGTATTATGAGTTGGTTCCTTACTCGGTGTTTTTAAATAAATATACGGTAGAGCAGGGTAATCCTGCGCTGAGGCCTACTTATAATAACATCTTTACGTTGGGTACTGATATCAATAAGGTCAATATTTCCCTGAGTTATACGGCTATAACCGATATGATGGCTTTGTTTCCTGTCAGAGAAGATATAGATACAAAACTGACCTACTTTTCGAGAAGGAATCTGGAAAAGGCTTATGATTATTCCATGTACCTCTATTTTCCACTGCGTCTGGCCCCATGGTGGGAAACCCAGAACAGCGGGACCATTCTGGGTTATAATAAAACCGAAGGTAAGGCCCTGGATGCCACTTATTCTCTGGCTGCTTTTCACTCAGATTTTAAGTCTTCCCAGATCTTTAGGCTGGGAAAGGGTTTTAAACTGCAGGTCGATGCTTATTACTGGACAAAATATGCCCAGGACCTTACCAGCTACAGCGGCTTCAAAAATATGGATGCCGCACTGCTGATCGATCTGTTTGGCGGTAAAGGCCAGCTGAGGCTTGGCGGGCAGGAGCTGTTCAAAAGAAACGACTACTCACAAAGCCGTCAGTTCGGCAATTACAGGATCAGCAATGTTATCTACACCGACAGCCGGAGGGCCAGCTTTGGCTTCACTTATAAATTCGGAAAAACAAACATCAAGTCTCCTGAGAAAAACTTAGGAAACGAGGATGCTATGAAGAGATTATAAATTTTTCTAATTGCTGAGCTGATAGGCGGTAACTGGTTTTTGGTTGATCCCGATTAACAGCTGGTTATTTACACTGATCACACTTCTCACATCTCCTCTGAGGTTAAAACCTGACTGGAGTTGTGGGAGGTAAGTGAAGTCCCCTTTTCCATCTCCTTTTAACAGCATACCAAAATTGGCATCGTTATTACCAAATTTAAGTCTGGCATGGCTGATGTTACCGCAAAGCAGCAGGTCTTTATGGCCGTCTTTATCATAATCCAGTGCTGTAATGGTATAAACCGGCGCGTATTGTACCTGTACAGGAAGTTCTGCTTCTTTGAATTTGCCTTTTCCGGTATTGATGAATAAGGCGGTTTTCAGGCAATTGGCTTTTAGTACTGTGGCTCCTTTGAGCTCTTCCGGGGTAAAGATGTCGGTCATGGTTCCGTCTGCGTAGCTCTTATAATCGGAGTAGCGGGTACGCATCATGCTCATCTGGTCGAGCAGTTCATCACGCGAAACATAAGGATAGCATTTGCCCTGGATGTAGAAACAGAGAATCGGGTCAACTGATCCGTTGTCATCAAAGTCCTTATAATACAGTTCTGCAGGTTCTTTGTCACTGGCTTTGCATTGGGTATTTAAGCCGGTATTGCCGACTACCAGATCCGGCTGACCGTCACCGTTCAGGTCTTCTACCAGCAGTTTATTCCACCAGCCGGTATAGGTTTTATCAAAGTATGTTTTGGTCTGGTCAGTGAGCTTTCCTTTTTCGTTGATCAGTACGGTTAATGGCATCCATTCTCCAATGACTACCAGGTCGGGTTTTTTATCTCCGTTGAGGTCTGCCCATTTGGCATCGGTAACCATACCTGCTTTTTGCAGCTGCGGAGCTATGGTGCTGATCTGATCTTTGAAATTCCCTTTGCCATCATTGATCAGCAGATAGCTTTGCGGAGCTTCGGGGTAACGCCCCGGGATCACCCTGCTGCCTACGAACAGATCGGGGTGACCATCGCCATTGAAATCTGCTGCAGTAACACAGCTTTTGCTGCTGTGCATTACGGGAATTGCGGTCGTACTTTTGCTCAGGTTACCTTTGCCATCATTGAGGTACAGGCGGTCCTGTAACAAAGGATCATCTGGCAGGTAACTGTTATAGCCGCCGCTGGCCACATAGAGATCGGGATGACCATCGCCATTGGCATCAAAGAAAATAGCTGCTGCATCTTCCGACTGAATGTCCTGGTTGAAGACCGGTATGGTTTTTTTGGTAAAGCTGCCATTCTTGTTTTGCAGGTAAAGCTCACTCAATTGTCCCTGTGCGGCTCCAATGTAGATGTCTTCCAGGCCATCACCGTTCAGGTCTCCCTGAGCCATACATGGTCCATGAAAGGATAAAGGATTGGTAATCAGTGGTTGACGTTTGAAGTCATTGATACTGTTCTTCTGTGAGGTAAACTGAACAGGGGATTTTTGTTCTTTAAAAATGGCCTTTGGTGCCAGTGCTGCTTTATACAGCTGGCTGGCATTTCTTTCTTCGAGTACCAGCGTCTGGTCAGGTTTTACCTTACTGATGGTTTGCTGTTTGCCGCTGGCCCAAACAATCCGCAGAGAATCGATGGCTTTTCCCTGACCCAGTCCGAAGTGCAGTACCGGAGATACGCTGGACTGGTATCCGCGGGATGGGTTTTGTTCGATGTATTGCTGCTCTTTTCCGGAGAAGAGCCATACTCTGGCCCCTACACCCTGTGTATTGCCTGCTGATCCGTTGAGTTTAAGTTTAAGGAACTGATTCTTGCCGCTTTCTGAAGCTTTATTCTGATAAATGAAAGCAGGCAGGTTAATGTTGTTGATCACCAGATCAAGGTCACCGTCATTATCCAGATCGGCATAAGCAGCTCCGTTACTGTTGGACGGTGCCTGCAGTCCCCATTCAGTTCCTTTATTGGCAAATTCAAGTCCGTTTAAGTTTTTAAAAATGTAATTTTTGACATTGGAAGCCGGCATGTTGTCTATCAAACTCAGGATGTTGGTTTTCACCTTTTCCTGGTCAGTCTGACGAAGAAAATCTCCCTTGAACTTAAGAAAGTCCATATCGGTATAATCGCGAAGGTAGCCGTTGGTTACAAAAAGATCTTTCCAGCCATCATTGTCATAATCGGCAAACAGGGGAGCCCAGCTCCAGTCCGTATTGGATATACCTGATAGTTGTCCGATTTCGCTGAATGTGCCGTTGCCATTATTGATCTGCAACATATTGCGCATATCCTGGTAATGGAACCCGAGTTTGAGTCTCAGGTTGTAGTATTCGTAATTATCAGGTGCAAAAAGCTGCTTCTGACGATGGTTGTCTTCCGGCAGCATATCAAGGGTCAGAATATCGGCAAGCCCGTCATTGTTTACATCGGCAATATCATTGCCCATGGAATACAGGGAGGTATGTCCGATCTGATTGCGCAGCTGATCGGTAAAAGTGCCGTTTCCGTTGTTGATGTACAGATAGTCAGGTGACGAATAATCGTTTGAAATATAGATGTCAGGCCAGCCGTCATTATTGACATCTGCAATCCCTGCTCCTAAACCATAGGTAAATGAGGAATTGTAGAGCCCGGCTTCATCTGAAACGTCAGTAAATTTGTTATTTGTATTTTTGTAAAGCTTTACTTTAATGGCCGGGGCAGGTTCTTTTAACACAACGGGCGCAGACTGCTCATCGAGCGTGGTGAATACTTTTGGGTTGTGGTTCAGCAGAAACATATCCAGATCGCCGTCTTTATCATAGTCAAAGAAAACAGCCTGTGTACTGTATGCATCGTCTGCAAGACCATATGCTGCAGCCTGTTCTTTAAATAGGGGGATGCCTGAGGCATCGTTGCCCTGGTTGATATACAGTTTGTTTTCCCTGTTTTTGGCAGGAAGTCCGCCAGAAAAACACTGATAAATATCCAGTTTACCATCACCATTGACATCGACCATAGTTACCCCTGTTTTCCAGGTTGTGCCTTGTTCTGCAATTCCTGATTTAGCAGTTATGTCTTCAAACTGCATATTTCCTTTATTGAGGTATACTTTGGCAGGAGTCATGTTTCCTGAAAAGTAAATATCATCCTGTCCGTCATTGTTGAGGTCACCTGCTGCAACACCACCACCATTATAGAAATACTGGTAGGACATGATATTGGCCTGTGCATTCTCAATGATTTCATTGTTGAAGTCGATATGGGTCTTTTCTGAAGTCAGGAGTTCAAACAGCTGTTCCTCATTTTTAGTACCGTCTTTAGTGTGGCATGAAGAAAACAACAGACCCAGCAAAGCCAGGCATAAGTGGGGTGTGGTGCGGCGTAATGACATTTGGTTAGAGAATTTGGTTTAGTTTCTTAATGAAGATAATGACTTTATTCTAATGTATTGTAAATATCTGTAATACAGCGTAATTTTTTATTAGGTTTATTTTATTAACTCTGGCATGGTTTTCTTTTTTTAAATTAATGTAGATATAACTTCCCATTATGAGCTGATAAATACACAAATGTCGCAGACAAAAATTCCCCAGATTGCCATTCCACCTGACTGAACTACATTTTGGGAAGGGCATCTGGTTTGTGGATGGATAAGGCAATACCAAATACTTAACCCACCAACAAACCAACAAACATGAAAAAAATCTTTACTCTGACGGCCATACTTTTTGTAGGGTTTTCACTGAACAAAGTAAAAGCTCAAACTACAGGAACAACAAATCTGAATGTGTCTATCCAGGGGATACAAAGTATAATTGTTGCTGATGCAAATGTTGATCTTCCTTTTACCTCTCCGGCTGATTATGCGAATGGCGTAACGGCGATTAAGTCCGGACACCTTACAGTTACCAGTTCAGGTATATTTTCAGTTTCGGTAAAGGCTGCCGGAGATCTGACAGGTCCTGCCTCCGCAACTATTCCTGTTAACACCGTATCGATTACCGCGGCTGCAATTGGTTCACCTGCTTTAACGGGTTATACCTTTGCTTCAAATGCGGCTTTGACAAGTGCTGTAAGTGGTACACCTGTGATGCACTCTGCAACAGGCGTAACAACGGCTACAGTAAATGTAACTTACAAAGCGGCAGGAGGTAATCCTTATCTGAATAAAGCTGACGGTACTTACACTACTATACTGACTTACAGTATTACTCCTATTTAAACCAACACACGTACAAGCTGATTCCTTAAACGGAAATGAAAGAACTCTTGCCGTTATGACGATAAGAGTTCTTTCTGTTTTGCTTTTCTCTTTATCCTCTTATACAGGCCTAACCAATTAAATTTTAATTATGCGATTGTACCTGACCGTGTGGATTGTGTCCATACTGCTGATCAGTGTAAAATGCTTTTCACAGGTAGGGATCACAGCGAGTCCGCCTAAATTGTTTTACAGGATCCCGCAGGGAGGGGTTGGCAGTCAAAAAGTGACGATCAGCAACCCTTTGTCAAAAGATCTGGAAGTGGGGGTATCTCTGGGTGACTGGGCTTATGATTCTACCGGCAATAACAGCCTCCACGATCCGGGAACCCTTAAAAATTCTTGTACAGACTGGATAAAAGTGCTGCCGGGTGCTTATTTTACTTTATTACCCCAGGAAAGAAAAGAACTGGAGATTGAATTGAGTGTCCCCAAGAATGCCGACAGCAGTATTTCTGTGCATACTGCTATGGTTTATTTTACCCAGCTGAATCCAAATGAATCAAAATCGACCAGTGGTGCAGCCATTAAAGTTACGGTAAGAATGGGAATCAAAATCTATCATAGTTTCAGTCAGATTGATGAACGGAATATTGAGGTGACCGATTTCCATGACAAACCGGATGAGAATAACAAATCCGCCCCGGGCTTTCTGGAAATCCTGCTGGAAAATACCGGCAAACTCTGGATTGACGGAAAGGTGAAATGGGAGATGCTGAATACGCAAACCGGGGAAAAGATAAAACTGGAAGACCTGAACTTCCTCTGTCTGCCCGGCGATCACCGCATTTTATTGGAACGGCTGCCAGCTGATCTGAAAAAAGGCCGGTACTCGGTGACAGCCATTGTCAATTATGGTAACAAAGATGAGCTGAAGGTAGCAGAGCTGGAGTTTGAATATTAATTTATGATGCGGCGCTTTT